>CENJ01155215.1_pt1 | contig 19680 bp, 17 predicted proteins | sample 356161 | NCBI WGS metagenome assembly CENJ01 (sample SAMEA2619531, study PRJEB7988) | marine metagenome | biome: marine biome (ENVO:00000447); feature: surface water layer (ENVO:00002042); material: "saline water (ENVO:00002010), including plankton (ENVO:xxxxxxxx)" | depth 5 m
CTGGAGCTTCTTCAGCTGGTGCTTCGGCGGCTGGTGCTTCGGCGGCTGCTTCGTCGGCTTTCTGTTTTGCCTCTAATGCTGCTTGTTGTTTTTTTCTCTTAAGAAGATCAGATTTTTTGTTTTCAATAGCATTGATTTCCTCATCAGTGAGTTTTGATCGTTTGATAAGCATCTCTACAGTTTCGCTAGGCTTTGCTCCTACTGATGTCCAATATTCAAACCTATCTAGATCAACTTTAATCTTTTCTTCTCCGCCGTTTGCAATTGGATTAAAAAAACCTATTTTCTCTATAAAGCTTCCATCACGCTTATTACGTCTGTCAGAAACGCAAATATGATAAAATGGGCGTTTTTTTGCCCCTGCTCTTGAAAGTCTAATTACTACCATTTTTTAATGTATAATATTTGAAAATGGCATTTTACACCTTTTCTATGCAAGATTCACAAATAATCCCCTATTTTCTTAACTAATTTAATGTATTTGTATGTTTGACACGTTTATTTTATTCGTAATATTGTCTTTGGTGGTTTTGATAATACTTTCAGCGTTTTTTTCCAGCTCAGAAACCTCTTTGATGGCAATTAATCAGATTAAATTAAATAATGCAGAGAAAAAGGGTAATAAAAATGCAAAAAGAACTAATAATTTAAGAAAAAAAATAAATGAAGTACTTGGTGTGATTTTAATAGGGAACAACCTAGTTAATATTTCAGCCTCTGCTCTTTTAACCTACTTTATTATCAAGCAATTTGGAGACGAATATGTTTGGATAGGAACCTTAATTTTGACGCTTTTTATTATCATATTTGCAGAGATTGCTCCAAAGAATTTTGCAGCCAGAAATCCAGAAGCTATTGCTTATCCAGCTAGCAAACCTCTTCAGTTTTTCACTAAATATCTTGGGTGGATATCAAAAATTTTAACTTCTATAGGAAACTACATTACCAGATCTGAAAATGAAGAAAATTACTTCTCAAAATCTTTGAATCGTGAAGAATTAAAATCAGTACTTGATAGTAAGACTGAACACGTAGATGAGGATGAAATGGAAGCTTTAAAATCACTTTTAGAGCTGAAAGACTTAACAGTAGAAGATATTTTGATTCCAATTAGTGAGGTAATTTCATTAAAAGAGACTGATAACACACTCCCAGTAAATATTGAGAAAAATATTTTTTATCCAGTGTTCAATGATGAAGAGAATGAAATTATTGGCTTTATTCATTCAAAAGAAGTTGAGCAATTTCAAAACATTGATACTAATATCGACGACTTCTTGATTGATCCTTACTATGTTCCTGAATCAACATCTCTTTTTTCTCAATTAAAACAATTTCAAAAACAAGGAAACGAAGTTGGTATGGTGGTTGATGAATATGGTAGTTTTACTGGACTAGTAACTCTTGAGGATCTTATAGAGCAAATTGTAGGAAGATTAAATCAAGAGGAAGAGGAGCTAAGAATTCTGGTAAATGATGATCTATCAATAACTGCAGAAGGGTCAACTAGTATCAGAGAGTTAAATAAATTTATGTCGTGGAAAATTCCTGAAGATGGTGCAAAAACACTAAGTGGTTTTGTAATTGATCATTTAGATCATTTTCCTAAGGGAAATATTTGTTTAACTATCGACGGGTACGCCATTGAAACAATGAAAATAAGAGAAAATTTCATTGATGAAGTAAAAGTCAGCAGAATCTAACTTGCTCTGCTGACTAATATCTTTAGTAAAAATAAACTAAGGTTGCAAAGGCAACTGTTAAGATTGCTCCTGAATGAATCACTGCCTTAACAGACTCAAACCATTTCCTCATTTTTCCAAACATGGCATTCAACTGTATTAGAACTATCAATAAAATTCCTATCCATAACGAGTAAGAGCTCCAACCTGGGCCCAACTCACCTGCTATTAAAAGAGGGTCATTTCCGTAGTTAATATGAGCTGAGTAAATCATAAAATAGAGCATAGGAAAAGAGAATAAAGTATTGGTCCTAGAGGCGAGTGCTGCTTTAGCTCCTGCTTCTGCTGCATCTTGTGCACCTGCAATGACTTTCTTTTGATTTGGCCAAATTATTAACCATACATTTAAAAACATTATTGTTGCCATTGTTGCGCCCAATGAAATTCCAACGTTATATGCGCCAGGAATCTCTGATACATAATAAAGAAGATATAAGCCGGTTAAAAAAGTAAGTAGCGCTGCCCATCTAAAATACCATAACGCTTTTGGCTGTAATTTCTGTAATACATCTTTTTTTGCATCTGGCGTAGCTTCTTTGAGATAGCCTGCTCCAACAAAATTAAAGTAGTAAAGCAAACCTATCCAAACAATTCCAAACAGTACATGCAAAAAACGATCTAGTTGTGATAAATACTCGTACATTTTTTCCTCCAAGTTTTATTTTAGTTCAACTTAAAAAAAAAGGGAGCATTAATGCTCCCTTTTGTTACAAAAATTAGTTTTTACATCATCCCGCCCATATCTGGCATTCCACCAGGAGGCATACCTGCTGGTACAGGTGACTCTTTAGAAGGAAGCTCAGAAACCATACACTCTGTAGTTATCATCATTCCTCCAACCGATCCTGCTGCTTGTAAAGCAGTCCTTGTAACTTTGGCTGGATCTATGATTCCCATTTTTAACATGTCGCCATATTCTCCAGTTGCTGCATTAAACCCTTCGTTACCTTTAGAACTCTTTACATTCTCAGCTACAACCGATGCCTCTTCACCGGCATTTGAAGCAATAGTCTTTAGTGGATACTCAAAAGCTCTTAAAGCAATATTAATTCCAGCTTGCTGATCTTCATTGTCACCTTTTAGAGATCCAATTTTTTGTAATGATCTCATTAAAGCTACTCCACCACCAGGGACAACGCCCTCTTCGACGGCTGCTCTTGTTGAGTGCAATGCATCTTCAACTCTAGCTTTCTTTTCTTTCATTTCAACTTCGGAACCTGCACCTACTTTTATGACTGCAACTCCACCAGCTAATTTAGCAACTCTTTCTTGCAACTTTTCTCTATCGTAATCAGAAGTTGTTTCTTCAACTTGGGTTCTAATCTGTGAAACCCTACCTGAAATCATTGCTTGAGTACCTGCTCCGTCTACAATTGTTGTATTTTCTTTATCAAGAACAACTTTTTTCGCAGAACCTAAATCTTCAAGTGTTGCAGTTTCAAGTGCCAAGCCAACTTCTTCAGAAATAACACGGCCACCTGTTAGGACAGCAATATCTTCAAGCATAGCTTTTCGTCTATCCCCAAAACCTGGTGCCTTACAAGCCGCTACTTTCACTATTCCTCTCATATTATTAACAACAAGAGTTGCAAGAGCTTCTCCTTCAACATCCTCTGCAATTATGAGAAGTGCTTTACCTGCCTTTGCTACAGATTCTAGGAGCGGGATAAGATCTTTGATATTAGATATTTTCTTATCAAATAGGAGAATATATGGGTCTTCAAGAGCAACATTCATTTTGTCTTGGTTGTTTATAAAATACGGAGAAAGGTAACCTCTATCAAATTGCATGCCTTCTACAACATCTAATTCATTTTCAATTCCAGAGCCCTCTTCAACAGTTATTACTCCCTCTTTTCCAACTTTTTCCATTGCTTCAGCAATTATTTCTCCTACATTTGTATCGCCATTTGCTGATATGGAGCCAACTTGCGCAATAGCTGAACTATCTTTGCAAGGGGAAGAGAGTTTTTTTACCTCTCCCACTGCAACCTGTATTGCTTTATCTATGCCTCTCTTAAGATCCATTGGGTTCATTCCAGCAGCAACAGATTTCAATCCCTCATTTACGATAGCCTGAGCTAGGACTGTTGCTGTTGTTGTGCCATCCCCTGCTTGGTCACTTGTCTGAGAAGCTACTTCTTTCACCATTTGAGCACCCATATTTTCAAATTTGTCCTCAAGTTCAATTTCTTTCGCTACTGATACTCCATCTTTAGTAACTGTGGGAGCACCGAAAGATTTATCTAAAATTACATTTCTTCCCTTGGGTCCCAAGGTTACTTTTACAGCATCAGCTAGAATATTTACTCCAGCTAACAGCTTTACTCGTGCATTTTCTCCAAATTTAACATCTTTTGCTGCCATCATTCCTCCTATTCAACAACCCCAAATATTTCACTTTCGTTCAATATTAAGTACTCATCACCATCTATTTTTACTGTGTTTCCACCATATTGTCCGAAGACCACATGATCGCCTACTTTCAAATCAACTGGTACTAAACTACCATCTTCAATCTTCTTTCCAGGCCCTACTGCCACAACTTCACCTTGTTGGGGTTTTTCAGTAGCTGAGCCAGGTAAAACAATTCCGCCAGCTGAAGTTGTCTCTTCGTCTTGTCTTTTTACGACAACTCTATCTTGTAAAGGTCTTAATTTCATTTTAGTTATCCTCCAAATAACTCGTTAAATATTTAGGCTTTAAGATATAAATTTCAAGTGATTATTTGAAATTTTATAAATAATATATCCGCCTAAAACTCCTATCGAGTTCGCTATTATATCCATATACTCGAAATTCCTCAAACCTGTAATGTATTGAGCAATTTCGATCAATATCCCCATAAATATCAAAGCACATATAAGGTACCCAGAAAATGTTTTTCTGCTTGCAAAAAATGTGCATAAAGAAAGCATAAAATATCCAACAAAATGGATAATCAAAGAATTAGAAGTTGTTGCCACATTGCCTATATCCGCTAGAGAGAGAAGAGTAATAACAAAACCTAAAGAAATTGCGCTTATCTTAAGTAAATTTTCAATTGAAAATACAGAAGATCTGAGGAAGAAGTATGTTAAAAGAACTGATGGTATTCCAAGAAATCCACAAAAAAGGAAAAAATTGTAATAATCAAAAGTTTCCACAAAAAACCCTGAGTACCCCCTAATTAAGTACCCCGGGATGAGCATTAAAGAGGTAAAAATAGCATGCTGAATTGCTGTAAATTTTCTATCTATTAGGCTTACTAGAAATGCTAGAAAACAAGCAGTGGCAAATGCTTGAGCAAAAGTATCCAAGAAATTAATCCAAATTAGATTATTCACAGAGGGGTAAATCGTTAGGAACGAAAATAATATGTTTGTAAATAAGATTGTAATTGAAGAAAAGAATAGCCCTTTAAAAAGTGAAGTTTTTTGTACATATACTATAGCAATGAAAGCCCCTACAAAGGTCGCAAAAAAATTATAAAGATTTTTTATAGCTAAATCCTTGCCTGAAAACCCCACATCCGTATAAAAGGGGTAGGCCATATAGCCTAAAACAGTATCTGATAATCTAAAAAAACCAATTAACATTAGCACTAGAAGAAAATCTTTATTTTTAAAAAACTGTCTTAATGCTGGGAGGAAGTTATCAAAACCAAATCCTTTACTCTTAATCTCAGTAACTTTTTTTGAAAAAACTGAAACTAAAATCAAACAGAACATCGTTAAAGATAAAATTTTTAAAATTGTAGGCCATGACATGGATGATTCAAATGAGAACACTATTCCCCCAAGCAGATAGGTTCCTGTTCTCCAGCCTACTACATAGGAGCTTGCTAAAGTTTCTTTTGAGAAATATTGATCGTACTCTACCCTATATGCGTCCAGTGAAATATCTTGAACAGAGCCAACGAAAAAAATTAGTAAAATAATCACTAACAATGAATTGAATGAATAGGTTGGATCTAAAAAGGATAATATGAGGAATAACAACGCTAATAAAATTTGAGACAAAGCGAGCCACGATTTTCTTAAACCAAGATGACTGCTTAGAATTGGAATTTTGAAATTATTTATCAAGGGTGACCACAAAAAATTTAATGCAACAATTACCCCTCCAAGAGAGATTAAACCTATATCAGATAAATCTATTCCCTCTACTCGCAACCACCTTGTAAGAGCAGCCCCAGTTACAAAGTAAGGCAGAGATGCGGAAATCCCAAGCAATATAAAATTAAAAGGAATATTTTTGATCATGAGCTCAAAATTTTTCCCCAATCAAATTTTGTTCCTGGATCAAGTTTTCTATTTGGTGCAACGTCCTTATGACCAACGACATGTTTTATCTCATATTGCTTAATAAGTAGATCAACAATTTCTTTTAACTTTCTGTACTGAATATCTTCGTATTCTTGATTAACTGTTCCCTCTAGTTCAATTCCAATTGAAAAGTCATTACAATTTTTTTTACCCATAAACTCAGATTTGCCAGCATGCCATGCGCATTTATCAAAAGGCACAAATTGGATGACTTCACCGCTTCTATCTATGAAGAGATGCGCAGAAACTTTTATATTTCTCAAACTTTCAAATGAAACATGCTCGTTGAAATTTAATTTATTAAGGAAAAAATCTGCCACATTATTATTAGCATAGCTTCCTTCAGGCAGGCTTATGCAATGAATTATAATTAAATCAATAGAATCCTTTCTTTCTGAAAAATTTGGTGATTTTAAGAATTTTGAATTAGTTAATAAATGATTCTCAATATCCATTCTTAGATTCTAAACTGTCTAACTTTAAGATACGAATTACCCTTTAATGATGTTTGTAATTAATTTTCCAGAATATGCCCCCATAGTCCATCCAAGGTGGCCATGGCCAGTATTATAAAAGACATTTTCTTTTCTCGAGGGCTTAATTGCAGGCATCATGTTTGATGACATTGGTCTTAATCCTGCCCAAGGAACAAAATTTTCAGTTTGGACCAACGGAAAACGTTTTTTTGACCACTCTACTAAAGGCCTTATTCTTTTGTACCTAATATCCCTATTGAAGCCTCCTAGTTCTGCTGTACCTGCAATTCTTAATCTGTTGCCTATACGTGAACATGCAATTTTTCTTGTATCGTCTTTTACTGAAACATAAGGTGCTGCTTTTTTGGAATTCTCGTCATCAAGATTAATTGTCACCGAATATCCCTTAACAGGGTAAATTACAAGGTTATCTTTAAATTTATTGCTAAAAAACTGAGATTGTGTTCCAGCACATATGACAACCTTATCAAAAAGGTATTCGTCTTTTTTTGTTAAAATTTTTAACAGACTTGAGCCTGTGATGTCTAACACTTTCTCTGAATAATTAAAATTAACTTTATATTTTTCATCAAGAATTTTTGAAAGTTCTGAACAAAATTTATGAATATCTCCTGAAGCATCAGATTTAGTATAGACACCACCAACTATTGAGTCATTTCCAAGGAGTGCGGGCTCAATTTTATATACCTCTTCTTTGTTTAGACAATCCCATTCAATTCCCATATTTTCGATCCACTTTTTCTTTGAATATAGCTTTTCAAGATGCTCGTTAGATTCAACAATCTGAAGTATCCCTCGTTGAAGAAAATCAAATTCTAATTTCTCATTCTCTATAATTTCTAAATATAAATTTCTTGATTTCAGAGATATTTCGAATGCTTTTTCAGAGTTTATTTTCTGTTTTCCGTAAAGGGTTGTTAAAAAAAAATCTGTGCACCATTTATACCGTAAAAATGTTTCATAAGGATTTAATACATCTGGAAATGGATTTAGTTTTAATGGTGCATCGTCTTTTAGAATCCACTTCAACCCGTGAGATATATTCTCCCAAGTTGTCCAAGTTTCTGAATTACATGCACTAATTTGACCAGCATTTGAAAAACTTGTACCCATACCTGCGTATCTTTCTGAGTCAAATACCGTAACCTCAAACCCTTCTTTTGCAAGGTAATATGCAGTGTTTACACCCAGAATGCCTGCTCCAACTACAGCAATTTTTTTCATTACCTTAGTTCCCTCGGCAACTTAAAACTTATATTTTCATTGTTTTGTGAAAGATTTCTTACATTTCTAAAATTAAATTGGTTTAAAAATATAATTAACTCTTCTACAAGATGCTCTGGTGCAGACGCTCCAGCAGTAATGCCAACAATACTCTTGCCTTTAAGTAAATCAATGTTGAAATCTTCGTAATCGTCTATTAGACACGACTGGGTGCCACATTTCTCTGCAAGTTCTTTTAAGCGGTTTGAGTTTGAGCTGCTTTTAGAGCCAATTACAATTACTAAATCTGATTCTAATGAAAGTTGTTTTACAGCATCTTGTCTATTTTGTGTTGCGTAACATATATCGTCAGCACTTGGTCCGATTATTGCAGGAAATTTATGTTTCAATTCATCAATAATTTCTTTTGTTTCATCAACAGAGAGTGTAGTTTGTGTAACAAAAGCAAGATTTTTTTCATTGATTACTAAATTTTCTATATCTTTTTTAGTCTCAACTAAAAAGATTTTGGTATCGGTATTTTTGGGGTGCCTGCCTAAGGTTCCAATAACTTCAGGGTGTCCCTTATGACCTATCAATATAATGTCTCTTCCATTTTTGGCATGCTTTTGTACCTCAAGATGTACTTTTGTAACTAGCGGGCAAGTAGCATCAAAATATTTAAAATTTCTAAGGCCTGCTTTATTTTCAACTTCTTCTGGCACTCCGTGTGCACTGAAAATTGCGATTGAGTTGTCAGGTATTTCGTCAACCTCTTTGACGAAAATAACACCTTTTGACTCTAGATTCTCCACAACCTTTTTATTGTGGACTACGTGATGTCTCACATAGACAGGATCCTCATACTTTTCAATGGATTTTTCAACTATTTCAATAGCTCTTTCAACCCCAGCACAAAATCCTCTTGGATTTGCTAAGAGTATTTGTTTTTCTATATATTTTTTTGACTTCTTATCCATTGAAAAATTATTACAACTGCACCAACACTAATAAATAAATCAGCTAAATTAAATATAAAAAAAGAAAAAGTTTCAATTCTTAGGTGAAGGAAATCTGTAACTGCACCACGATAAACTCTCTCTATAAAATTTCCAACTCCTCCTGCAAGTATGAAAATTAAAGCATTTTTCTGTATAGGAATTCTTGAATTTCTAAATTCATTAAAAAGAAATAACAACGCGCAAAGTATTATTAATATCAACATTAACTGTATGAAGTCACCTGATGTACTAAAAATACTAAAGGCAATACCAGAGTTATTGGTAACAATCAGATCTAAAAAAGGCAACAAAGTAACAGAGTTTGGGGGGAAGCTTGTTACCATATACTTTGAAAAAAGGTCTAAGAATAGTAGCAAAGAGAATAGAATTAAATACTTCAATTAGAAAAAACTCCTTTCCTCGCCCTCTCCTTCTATATTGGATTCGCATCTTTCACAGATTCCTTCATCATTTAATTTTTCAACTTTATGCCAACACCTAGAACACTTCTCTAAATCAATTTTTGTAATGACTATATTCTCTTTTTTCCCAAGATTTATTTCACAATCTGAGGAAATTAAAAACTTATTCATTTCAACAGCATAGGGCCTTACTTTCTCAAAGATCTCATTTGTAAGGGTTATTTCAACTGCTGCATCAAGTGCATTTTTTATTTCTCCTAATTGCCTTTTTTGTTCAATCTCTTGGTAGACTCTATCTCGAAGTTGCTGCAACTCTTCAAAAACTTCCAGTTCGTTATCTGAAACACTGCTTTCAAAGCTGTCCCACTCTGCTAAAAAAATTTCGTGCCCTTTTCCTGGGAACATTTCTTCATAAAATTCGAATGCTGTAAAAGACAAAATTGGGCTAATAGCCTTTAGTAAAGTGCGTAAAATTTTATCTAGAGTAAATTGGGCAGATCTTCGCCCCAATGAGTTATGCTTCATCGTGTAAAGCCTGTCCTTAATTACGTCAAGATAAAGTCCGCCTAACTCATTTACACAGAAATTTAAAATCTTAGAAATTACTAAGTGGAAGTTATATTCCTCATAACAATCTTTTATTTCTTCTTGCAGTTGGTTTGTTTTTTTAAGTAGTATCCTGTCAAGATAAAGAAGATTACTTTCATCAAACTTATGGTCAAAATCATATAGATTCGAGACCATAAATCTCATAGTATTTCTTACCCGTCTAAACCCATCAATTGATCTATCAAAAATATCCCTTGAAAAAGCCATTTCACCCCGAAAATCTGTTGAAGCAATCCAAAACCTTAAAATGTCTGCACCAGAGTCTTTAATCACTTCCTGAGGATTAACAACATTTCCTATAGACTTAGACATTTTTCTGCCAGAGTCATCAACAACAAAACCATGAGTTAAAACTGATTTAAATGGAGATGTTCCTTTCATAGCTATTGAGGTGAGTAAAGACGATTGAAACCAACCTCTATGCTGGTCACTTCCCTCAAGGTATAAATCAGCTTGCGTATTAGACCCAAAACGCTCGTCCATAACACAATAATGTGTGATGCCGGAATCAAACCATACATCAAAGATATCTTTAGATTTTTCAAAACCTTCTGCATCAACACCCAGCTCTAAACTTTCCCAAGAATCTATGCCTGACTTTTTAATTGCTTCTGAAGCTTTGTTAAAAATTTTATTTTGCTCTGGATGCAATTCTCCCGAGTCAGTCTCGTAGAAAAGCGGTATTGGTATGCCCCAATCTCTTTGTCTAGAAATACACCAATCAGGCCTATCTTTAAGCATTATCTCCATTCTTTCCTTTCCCCATTCAGGAATAAATTTTATATCTTGAATAGCTCTGTTTGCTCCATCTATAAGACCAGATTTATTCATTGAAATAAACCATTGAGGAGTCGCCATGAAAATTAGAGGTGTTTTATGCCTCCAACAGTGTGGATAGCTGTGATGATAGTTTTCTGAGTGAATAAGAGATTTTTTCTTTTCGAGTTCTTCCAATACTAAAGGATCAACTTTCCTTACGTGCACACCTGAAAATAAATCAACATCTTCCTTATAGCAATTATTCATTGAAATTGGGTTAACAACTTCAATATTTTCATTTGTGCATACATTGAAATCATCAACACCATGAGCTGGGGCAGTATGAACAAAACCAGTTCCTGCCTCAGTTGTGACATGAGCACCAAAGAGTATGGGTGTTTCTCTTCCATATAATGGATGTAATAATTTTAAATTCTCTAAATCAGACCCTTTCAGAGTAATGCTTGTAGGTTCATAGGCTTTATCACCCCACCTTTTGAGGCATTCCTCTTCAAGATCAGAGGCAATCAAGAAGTATTCTTTTTCGGAGTCCAAAATTATATATTCTATATTGGGGTTGCAACAAACTGCCTGATTCCCTGGTATTGTCCACGGTGTTGTTGTCCAAATGATTAATGAGAAACTTTTTTTCTTATCTAAATTTAATTTATCTATTAATTTTTCTTTACTTTTCTTATCAAATTTAAATTTCACATCAATAGCTATCGAATTTTTATCTATATATTCAACTTCGGCCTCTGCTAAAGATGACACGCATTCTGGACACCAGTGCACTGGTTTAAAACCTTTTTCTACATGGCCATTATGAAAAATCCTTGCAAAGCCGTTAATAGCAGTGCCCTCAAAATTTTTATCAAGACTTGCATATCGTTTTTCCCAATCACCAAAAACACCAAGTCTGATAAAATCGTCTTTCTGGATAGTAATTTGTTTTTCTGCATAATCTCTACAAAGGTTTCTAAATTCTGCTTGGCTTAATTCTCTCCTCTTTTTTCCAAGTTTTTTTTCTACTTGATGCTCAATAGGAAGTCCATGACAATCCCACCCCGGAATATACGGAGCATCATAACCAGCTAATGATTTTGATTTCATAACAATATCTTTGAGAACTTTGTTTACCGCATGGCCTAGGTGAATTTGACCATTCGCATAAGGTGGACCATCGTGCAAATGAAATTTTTCTTTATTTTTCCTTTCATGACGAATTTTTTGATAGACCTTTCTATCTTTCCATATTTGCAAAAACTCTGGCTCCCTTTTGTTAAGGCCTGCTTTCATAGGAATTTTTGTATATGGTAAATTAAGCTTTAAATCTTTTTTATTACTCATAATCCCTAATTAAATCTCTTGCTAGTTTTTGATCTTCAATGATTTGTGCTTTTAAATTATCAAGTGATGAAAATTTTATTTGATTTCTTATTTTATGCAAAAATTCTACACACAACACTTCACCATAGATATTATCATCAAAATCAAATAGATTTACCTCTAACGAGTGTTTATAGTCCTCAAAAGATGGTTTTGGTCCAAAATTAGCAATACCAAAATAAACATTACTTCTTAATTGGATCCTGCATAGAAAAACCCCTGTGAAACAAAATTTTTGATTGTCTATTTCTACATTAGCTGTGGGGGTTTGAATTGTTCTTCCAACTTTCATTCCGGAATTAACTTTACCTGAAATTTTATATGGTCTTCCAAGAAGTGAAATGACATTGCCAAAGTTTCCTAATTGAAGTTCTGCTCTAATCTGTGAACTGCTTACTCTGGTTGAATTTATATTGAAATCTTCAAAAATCATAAATTGAATTGAGTTTTCTTGACACAGTTTTTTAAGAGCTTCCACTCCGAACTCTCTGTCTTTTCCAAAACGAAAATCTCGTCCAACCGCTAAACTAATAGTTTCTTTCTTAATGTAAAGGTTAAAAAACTCTTCAGCACAAAGGTCTTTGAACTTCTTGTTAAATTCACAATACACTGTAGTGTCAATACCAATTTTTTTTAAAAAAAGGTCTTTATCATATTCCGTACTAATTCTTCGTTTTTTTGTATCAAAGAATTCAAAAGGATATGGATTAAATGTAATTAATTTGGTTAAACATCCTTTTTCTATTGCAATATCTTTAATACATTTTAATAGGGCTTGGTGGCCTAAATGAACACCATCAAAATTTCCAATAGTCGTTACAAATTTTTTCATCAACTTATTGTAAGAAATATTATAGCTAGACCAAATAATGCAAATGCATAGGATAAAATTGATCCTCTTTGGTTCATTAAATTATTTTTAATGAGCCAAATAAGTGAAATAAAGTATATGATGATCGCGCTAAAACTTGTTGCAAGTGCAATTCCTACATGCATTAAATCGAAGACGTAAACAAAAAAATAATTTAGAAATATATTTATTGTTAATGAAATCATACCAAGCTTTAATACCATAGAAGTTTTTGAGATAGCAAAATATATTGTATTGAAAAATTTATTTGACATTAAAAAAGGGAGTCCGAATGCATAAGCTAATAGGCTGTCGGAGGTTTTGTATGTATCAAAGCTTGTGAACTCTCCCCTTTCAAATAGAAGGGCAACTATTTGCTCTGAAAGGAAATAGAGACCTAGGAATGCAAAAAATCCTAATAAAATTACGGAGGAAAAGCCGTGAAAAATACTATTAAGAAGTTGTAGTCTTTTTTTCTGCTGGAAAAGTTCTGAAATATTTGGAAGTGAAACTACAGCAATTGCTACACCAAACATGCCTAGCGGTAATTGTATAATTCTCTCGGAAAGATATAACCAGGTTGGACTACCAGTTGTCAGAAACGATGCATAGATCGTATCTACCAAAATATTAATTTGATATATACCTGCTGCAAAAACTGCAGGAAGTAATCTTTTAAAAAATGACCTAAGTAGATTGAAATCAAAATTTAAATCTATAGTGAGGGAGTGCTTAAGGGTATATGTAAACCATAAGTTGAAAACTAGCTGAATTATGCCTGCAGTAATAATTGCTATACCAATTATATTCAACGAGAGCACAGAGAAACTGATTGCAAAAATAATTAAAGTAATATTGAAGAGTATTGGGGTAGCAGCAGCAACTTGAAAATATTTGTTTGCATTCTGAATTGCTCCAAGAAATGCAACTAAGGAAATTAGAAAAATATAAGGGAATACAATTCTTAAGAAACTAACTGCGTCAGAAAATTTTTGGGAGTCAGATACGAAACCAGGGGCAAACAATGCAATAAAAACATTTGGAAAAAGAAAAACTACTATGACCATAATTAAGAGTGTGGCTACCAAAAGAGTGAAGACTTGATTTAAAAATTTTATTTGGTTTTCTCTTGCTTCAATAATGCTTGGAACGAGTGATTGTGACATTGCTCCCTCACCAAAAAAACTTCTAAAAACATTTGGAATACGAAAAACTACAACAAAGATGTCATGGATATTATTTGCTCCAAGACTTGAGGAAATTACAAGATCACGAATATAACCAAATATCCTGGATATAAATGTAAAAAAGGAAAACCCTAAGGAGGATTTCCAGAACTTTGATATATTCAATTAATTTTTCTCTTCTTCAAAATCCAAAGATATTGAGTTTACACAATATCTCAAACCAGTTTTTTCTTCAGGGCCATCTTCAAAAACATGTCCAAGATGACCATCACAATTAGAACATAAAATCTCAGTTCTTGGTCTTCCAAATATAGAGTTATCCTCCTTATATTTTATTGCCGAGTCATTTGCAGCCTCAAAAAAACTTGGCCAACCACATCCAGCATCAAACTTTGAATTAGATTTGAATAATTCTGCGCCACAATTTTTACATTTATAGACTCCATCTTCAAAAAAACTATTAAATTTTCCAGAAAATGGATGCTCTGTTCCTTTATCTCGCAATATATAAACTTCTTCAGAAGTTAAATTTTCATTAATTTTTTTCATACAATTAGCATATATTATCTTTTTAACATTTCTCTTCTAAATTGTTATTTAATCTTGAATCCAAGCTGTTGAATCAATAAATCATAATTTCCTTGATCACTGTGGCAAATAGCTCTTTGAGCAAATCCTGCCCTATTGTTGTAATTGTCTCTAAATTCTTTAAAACATTCTGTATCAAATTTATCTAATATTGGATTATAAGTACCTAAAATTAAATCAACTGGAAAACCATAATTATCAATATCCTTTTTAAATTTTGGTAGATTAAATTTCTTAAAAGGTATTGTCTCTAGGGGATCGAACTTTGGGACATTCAAGCCAAGGAAATCATAAATTTTTGCAAATGCCATTTTTGTCATCTGATATCTAGCAAATTGGGAGTGTCCTGCAATATGTGGTGTGCCAATATAGCTTTTATCATGATAATTCATATTAATATTCGGCTCATTCTTAAATACGTCTGAAATAATCCTCACTTTGTTCTGATTAAGAAAGTCTTTTTCACTTACAACGCCGCCTCTCGAGGTATTTATCAGTATTGAATTCTTTCTCATTTTTTTAAGAAAATTTTCATTAATTAAATCTTTTGTTGGGTATTCAGAATCTAGGGTCAACGGGATATGAAGAGTAATTATTTTGTAAGCATCAAGATCATTTAAATCTTGAATAGATGAAAATTTGAATGGGTCAAATACATCGACATTAAAATTAAATGCACTCAATGTTTCATATACTTTACTACCAATATTTCCATTTCCAATTACAAGTGTTTTATCGTCCTTGAAGGAGTATTCTTTATTTTCTAATAAAATTGCTAGGCAGGAAAAAAAATATTCAGCTACCGCACTAGCATTTGCACCAGTGGAAAAGCTAAAAGGAATTCTCTTTTCCTTTAATTGTTTTTTATCTATGTGATCTTCTCCAGCAGAAACAGAGCATATTAATTTCACACAGCTTGGAACATTTAAATTATGAGTATTATAAGTTGACCTGACGATAACGATAGATTCATCTTTAACACTTTCTATGTTAAAAGACTGATCATCAAAAAAATCAATATCATTGTTGAGATTCCTTGTGAAATAATCGATATACGGAATCTTATTGTCAATTTTAATTTTCATTTTTTGGCCAAAAAACAGATTTTATCCATTTTAAAAATGTATTGTTGCTTGTCATTCCCTTTTCAATATTTACTAGATCATTAAGATAAGTTGAAGATTCAGCAAAGAGAGATTCTCGTGTTTTAAAATCCTCTTTATCAAGATCCTTGACATGCTTAGCTGGATTCCCGGCATAAACACAATTTGGTGGTATTTCACCAGTTACTACTGACCCCGCACCAATTATAGAATTTTTTCCAATTTTTGACCCTTTCAGTATTAGAGCTCTCTCCCCTATCCAAACATTTTCTGAAATAACTATTTCTTTTGGAGAAGCCACATAATCTGTTCTGTCATAAATGCCGTGCCAGTCTGAATCTGTAATTGTCACATCACTAGCTATCATTGTTGATTTCCCAATAGTAATTTTTTTTGCGCATCTTAAATTTGTGCCTGGCGACATTAAAACATAATCTCCAATATTAATTTCACCATTTAATTTATCTGTCTGCCACGTAGAAATATCAATATTCCTATCAGAAGCACATATAATTGTAACGAAGTCTCCGATATTGATATTACTTCCAAATAATTTTAAATATTGTGGCTTAAGAATCATCACACTCCTCCCAAATTTTGAAAATTTTGGTTTCAAGAAATGATGAATGTAAAATGCACTAAATGAGTTAAATAGCTGTTTTACCCAATATGGTCTCTGTTCTTTATTTATGATCTACTCCTATGTTAATTATAAGCTAGAATACCCCTATCGTGATTCAACTTAACGTATCAAACTTTCAAAACGAAGCTAAAAAATTTTTGTCGCTTGGTCTTCCAATACTTGGAACACAAATAGTAATGTATGGTCTTACAACGACAGACTATATTATGGCTGGGTATTATAGTTCAGATGATCTAGCAGGTCTTGGTTTAGCTGCATCGATTTTCAACCCCATCTATTTTCTTACTGCCGGTGTAATGTTTGGTATTAATCCCATTATTGCTCAACTTTACGGAAAAAGAGACTTTGAACAAATCAAGGTAAAAACAAGGAGATTTTTATGGGCAGCAGTTTTGATAGGTTTCATTTTTTACCTTGTTCTTACAAATGCTTATTTAATATTTAGCTTAATTGATACTGAAAACCACATTAAAAATATTTCAATTGAATATTTAAAAATTATTTCAATTGGAGCAATACCAATGACAATATATCAAGCATTAAGAGGTTATAGCGAAGGAATCACTCAAACTAGAATCGTATTTTTTATAAGTTCTTCAATATTTGCTTTAAATATTCCGTTTAATTATTTATTTATATTTTATTTTGATTTTGGAGGTGTTGGTTGTGGGTATGCAACTACGATTCTAGTAATTATTGGACTACTTTTCTTTTGGTTAGTTACTGTTTTTTCTCAAAGATATAAGGAAGCAAATATTTATGGAAGGTTTATATGGCCTACATTTTCAAGCTTTATTGAATTATTCAAAATAGGTGGTCCAATTAGTTTGGGTGTATTTGTTGAACTTAGCATGTTTAGTGGTGCTGCACTTATTATTGCATTTTTTGGAGCTACAGCTCTAGCTGCTCATACAATAGCAATAAATCTTGTTGGATTATTTTTTATGTTCCCATTATCTTTAGGTCTTGCGTCTGCCATTAGAGTAGGGAATTTAGTTGGTGAAGGTAATCTTTCTCAAGCAAATTATGCAACCAATTTTTCACTAAGGGCATCAATATTCATTGCACTTATTAATACAATTATTATTTTACTCTTTGGCTCAATTTTAATTTCTTTTTACACAACTGATTTTGAGGTGGCTTCATTAGCAATATTGTTATTATATTATGCGATAATTTTTCAAATCCCAGATGCAGTCGGTTTTTCAGCAATTGGTTCCCTGAGGGGTCATAAAGATACATTTGGGCCTATGGTAAATTTTGTTATTTCATATTGGATATGTGCTTTACCAATTGGAATTTATTTTGCATTCAGTGAAGGGAAGTTCATCCCTAATCAAGCGGAAGGAATGTGGTTTGGTATGATTGTAGGTATTTTTATAAGCGCGGCTTTAAATCTTATTAGATTAAGGAAAAGAAAGCGAGAATTAAAGAAGCTCTTTAAGTCTTGAGCCAATCAAATTAAGATCAGTTACAACTGACGCGCCTGCTGACTCTAAAGCTTTGAATTTGTCTTGTGCAGTTCCTTTCCCTCCTGAAATTATTGCTCCGGCATGTCCCATTCTTTTGCCTTTCGGGGCAGTGACACCAGCAATATAAGATACGATTGGTTTTGTAACATTACTTTTTATAAATTCGGCAGCTTCCTCCTCTGCAGTCCCTCCAATTTCTCCAACCATAACAATTGAGTCAGTTTTATCATCATTCTCAAACATATCCAGACAATCAATAAAAGAGGTTCCATTTATTGGGTCTCCACCAATACCAATACATGTGCTCTGTCCCAAGGATGCGTCAGTAGTTTGCTTTACTGCCTCATAAGTAAGAGTGCCTGATCTAGATACGATTCCAACTGAGCCTTTTAAATGGATTTCTGCAGGCATTATTCCAAGCTTAGCTTCACCAGGAGTAATAACCCCTGGGCAATTAGGCCCAACCAATCTAGTTTCTGTAAAACTTTCTAAAATTTTAGTGACCTCAATCATGTCAATTATGGGAACACCCTCCGTAATGCAAATTATCAATTTAATTCCAGATTCAGCAGCTTCAATAATTGCTGCTTTTGTGAATTTTGCAGGTACAAAAATAACACTGGTATCAGCGCCTGTTTCAACGCATGCATCTTTAACTGAATTAAAAACTGGTTTTGAAAGATGATGCATTCCACCCTTTCCAGGTGTCACACCTCCAACTATATTTGTACCATATGACATGCATTGTTCAGCGTGCATTGTAGCCTGTGACCCTGTAAAACCCTGGAAGATTGCTTTAGTTTTCTTATTTATTAATACACTCATTTAACAAGCTCAACAATTTTCTTGGCTGCTAATTCCAAAGAATCTTCCCCTATCACATTCAGACCAGATTTATTTAATAACTGTTTCCCTGAAAGAGATTGGTTCCCTTGCAATCTAACTACAATTGGAATTTCGACACTTATTTCAGTAATTGCCTCTACTATACCCTGTGCAATTAAATCGCATCTAACAATACCTCCAAAAATATTTACTAAAATTCCCCTTACATTTTTATCGGAAAGAATTAGTTTAAAAGCTTTAGAAACTCTTTCTTTTGTTGCTGTGCCTCCTACGTCAAGAAAGTTAGCTGGCTCACCATTATAAAGTTTTATAGTATCCATAGTTCCCATTGCCAAGCCAGCACCATTCACCATGCAACCTATGTTGCCCTCAAGTGCAACATAACTTAAATCACTTTGTTTGGCTTCAAATTCTCTTGGGTCTTCTTGAGATGGATCTCTTTTTTTGGAAAGAGCTTCTTGTCTAAATAGTGCATTTTCATCTATATTTATTTTTGCATCTAGACAATGCAGGTCTCCTTTAGAAGTAATAACTAGAGGGTTTATTTCCAATAAACTCAAATCTTTATCTTTGAAAATTTTGCAACAATTAATAACTATGTCATGGAATTGTTCACTCTGGTTCTTGTTAAATCTAAGAGTTTTAGCTAATTGTGTCGTATCTTTTTTAGTAATTAAAAAATCACCGTTTAGTTCTACTTTTAGTATTTTTTCTGGGGTAGTTTCTGCAACTTCCTCAATATTCATACCACCTGCCTCCGAAACTATCATCGAAATTGACTTTGCTCCCCTATCAACAATCAAACTCAAATAAAGCTCCTTATTAATATCGGTTAATTCCTCCACAGAAATTACATTGACTGGTAAGCCATTTTCGTCTGTTTGGATCGTATGAATTTTGTTTCCAAGCCATTCCTCTACAAATAGCTCCACATCTTGAATAGTTTTGCAAAGCTTAACGCCTCCAACTTTTCCACGCCCACCTGTATGTGCCTGAACTTTTGCTACACACCCATCTAGAAAATTTATATGACGCAGAGCATCATCTATTTGATTTTTATTA
>CENJ01011357.1_pt1 | contig 19673 bp, 14 predicted proteins | sample 356161 | NCBI WGS metagenome assembly CENJ01 (sample SAMEA2619531, study PRJEB7988) | marine metagenome | biome: marine biome (ENVO:00000447); feature: surface water layer (ENVO:00002042); material: "saline water (ENVO:00002010), including plankton (ENVO:xxxxxxxx)" | depth 5 m
GAGTGTTTCTACGCCGTCATTACGGTGAGCTTCGTACACACCGAATACGCGTGCCAGAGGGTTACCTTTACCAGCTTGCTTCGACTTCGCTGTAGAGCGCATAGCGCCTGTCATCAGAATGATGGAAACGAGTTTGAAGAGGCCAAGGAGAACACCAATGATGCCCATTACGATGATGACGTAACCAACGGTACCACCAGCTTCGATACGGTCATTGAAGTTTGGCAGTTTACCGTATGTGTCAAACAGCGTGCCTTTAGACGGGTCGATCGGCGCGCGAACAACTTCGCCTTCTCCAGCGGAGATCAGAGCAGCCATAGCGCTTGAGTAGTTGCCAGGAGGCTGCTTCTCATAAGCGATAAGATCGCCATTACGCATTTCAACGAAACGTGTGCCGTCAACCGTAGCAGCGTTGAATACGCCTACACGGAAAACTTCCATTGTCTGCGTTTCGCCGTCTGGACCGATCTGCTGCACAGGTGCTTCGAAAGACGTGACTTCAGACTGCGCAATCATTTCGAGAAGGATCGACTTTGGAAGACGGTCAAGTTCTTCACGAACCGGAAGCGACTGAGATTCAGCAACTTCAGCGAGACCTTCTACACGACCCGTGTACTGAGCAGATGCCAGTGAGTTGCGAAGAACAGGCATAACCTGACCAGCAGCTTCACGGAACTGACCGTGCAGCTGACCGAAGTCACCAGCAAGTTCAGAAATTTCAGCACGGAGCTCGCCGAGTTCGGCTTCTGTTGCAGCAACCTGGTTAGCCAGAGACTGGCCACGGCTGTTTGCAGCGTTCAGCTGTGAACGGAGAGACGCCATAGACGCTTCCTGCTCGCTAGCGGCCTGACGGAATTCGTTCAGACGCTGCTGGTTAGCAGAAGACAGTTCGTTAGAGTCGCGACGGACAGCTTCCAGAACTTCTGAGAGTGAGCTGACCTGAGCAACTGCCGGAAGGGCAGAGACAAGCGTACCAGCGCCGAACATCGCGGCGGCAGCAAGCGCTTTCATAGAAAAGGTGGTCTTTTTCATAGTTACGATACCTTTACCTTGCGTTACTCGACCGAGAAGCGTTGGACAGGAGCGAAGAGAACGTCCTGTTGCTTCGTGCCTTCAGCGATACGGATCGCGTCCTGGATCGGACGGCGGTAGCTGTCTGGGAGAACTTCCCAGGCACCAGCTTCGCGGTCCCAACGTGCGACCTCACCGTTTGCAGGGTTGTGATAAACAAGTGCGACGCGACCGTACTGGAACATTTGAACCGTGATCGCTTCGCCAGCAGCGTTTGAGATGCTGCCTTCGAAGGTGTCGATTGTGTTACCGTACTGCATTTCAGCCTGATACGCTTCAACGATAAGGCGGTAGCGCTCACCGGCTGTTACGTCCGCAGCTGTCATAGCTGTGTCGAGCTGCTCGAGGCGCTCTGTACGGATGTCCATTTTGAATGGCAGGTCAGCTTCAACAAATGTGCGCAGATCATCGATCATTGCGTACATCATAGGCATCATCTGAGCTTTAGTCTCATCGATACGCTCGAGCTGCTCGCGTGCTGAAGCGAGTTCTTCCTGCTGAGATTCAACAACCTGCTCCTGTTGCAGAACGAAAAGTTCAGCAGCAGTCAGTTCTTGCAGCAGTGAGCGATATTCACGCTCAAGGTCGCTGCGCTCGTCGTCGAGCTGATTGATTTGAACCTGAATTTGCTCGGCTTGGCGTGTAGCTTGTTCACCAATTTCGAGCGCCTGGTTCAGCTGAGCTGATGCAGGCAATGCAACCAGGCAAAGGCCAGCAATCGCTGCGCTGCAGGCCGGATAAAGAACATTCTTCATGTTCGCCTCTCACTCCCATTGTGCGCGTGACATTCACGCGAGAAATCCGCAAAGGCGGCAGACAGAGCACTCTGCCGCCGTCAAAACTCATAGCCCTGCACACACACGCAGGTTCAGTTCTGGGATTCTGCCGGCCTCTATGGACCGCGCAAGCCCCGAAATACGGATGCTAGCCATCCGGCTTATCTTGTTGAGCCAATTCATTGGCTGAAATGACGCCAGTCCCCGAGCGACATCCTGACGCTATCAACCTTCAGGAAAAGATCAATACGTCAACTCAACAGGTTATAATGTAACCAATCACTGAACTGCCGTTAAGACAATAGCTGAAACACAGCGCTGCCTTAAAGGTGCCCAGAATTGGCCCCAGACCGAAGTGCCCCGTTATGAAGTGAATGTCCAGCATCAATTTTGGGCCGCATTTCAAAACAGTCCGCCCCTGATGTTGATTAACTTTTTGGACACCAAGTGCACTCCTGATCTGCTTGGAAAGAGGAGCATATTTTTATTGTAAAGGACCAGCTGATTATTTGGCTTTACTCGTCAGGCGAGTGCATACTTTTTTTCTAATCAATTCAAAAACCAGAATGACGTGAACAATTTTCCCGCAAAACTGAAAAATTTTTATTCAGTAAATTGCCCGGAGAAGACGGAAAACAAAATTCAGCGATGTACTTTGTTATTACAGCACACCGCAAAAAACGCGTTGAAAAATCCAGATACGCGAACACGTTCAGCCCGATTCAATTCTTAAGGGTATTTGGCGCAGACACCAGGAAACACAACGGTCCGAGCGCACAACGCGGTCGGTACTATCAGCCGATCGCACAACAGTTCACCCCGGGCAAAATGATCCGGCTCTGATTACTTGTATTGTGGTCAGGAAGGTGGCTGGGGCGCCAGGATTCGAACCTGGGAATGCCGATACCAAAAACCGGTGCCTTACCGCTTGGCGACGCCCCAACGAGCGGCGGTTATTACCCAATGCTTTTTGAGGATGCAACCAGCTTTGTGAAGATTTTTCAGATTGTTTCACTTCAATGCCGCCAGCACGGGGATTTTTTTTTGTGATGCGATAAAATCTTTACAAAAATTAGCTCTTTCCTTATTCTTTTTCGATAAATGTAAAAAGTACATTCCGACCAAGGAGCAGGAATTGAAAACCTTTTTTGCCTCAGTGCTGGGCGGCTTTATCGCCCTGCTGCTGTTTCTGGCCGTTGGCGTCTTTGTTGTGATTGCGATGATTCCAAAAGCCGAACCGCCACCCGAATCAATCGTACTGGAAATTGATCTGCGCCGTGGGCTGCCAGACCAACCCGTGAATGCCCCTCCTCCGTTTGGATCATCTTCCTCCTTTATCGGAATGCTGCAGAATCTCGAGCTTGCTGCAGAAGACCCTGCTGTACACGGCGTCTTCATCCGCGCCAGCGAGATGGGAATCGGTCACTCTCGGGCTGAAGAGCTGCGCGATACGATTCAAACCCTGCGCGACAATGGCAAGTTCGTGCATGTACACACGCAGGGCGTCCTAGGCACCAGCCCGTCCGCTTATCGGAGCATATCCTCTGCTGACGAGATAATTCTGCAGCCAGGATCTGAAATCGTCGTTTCAGGCCTTTCAACAGAGACTCTTTTCATGGGCGACCTGTTTGAAGAGTTTCAGGCTTCAGCAGAAATTCTGGCTTTCTACGAATATAAGAACGCGCCGAACGTCTATCAGCAGACCGATTATACAGAGCCGCACCGCGAAGCGATGTTAGAGCTGATTTCGGACATCTGGGACATCACTGTCCGTGATATCGCTGAAGACCGCGCATATACAGATGTTGATAGCCTGCGTTCGCTTCTGGAGAGCGGCCCGATCACCGCGGATCGCGCACTGGAAGCAAATCTGATCACTCAAATCAATTGGCCAGAAGATGCACAGCGTGCAGCGCTGCAACAAGCAGGCGAAAGCGCAGAGCTCGTGTCTGTCTTTGATTACCAACCGCCATACGTGCGCTATGACAGCCCTGCAATCGCGATTGTTGGCGGCGAAGGCGGTATCGTGACAGGCGGATACAGCGGCTCCCCATTCGGCGGCGAAGGCAATTTCGCATCTGATTCTATTGCTGAAGCGATCCTTGCAGCCGGTCGAAACGACAATGTCGGAGCGATCGTGTTCCGGGTCGACTCAGGCGGCGGCTCAGCCATCGCATCCGAGCAAATCTGGCGCGCGGTAGAACGTGTCCAGACGGATATGAACAAGCCAGTCGTTGTTAGCATGGGCTCTGTCGCAGCATCTGGCGGTTATTATGTGTCCGCTGGCGCAGATGCCATCTTCGCGTCTGAGACCACTATCACCGGTTCAATCGGCGTTTACGGCGGCAAGTTTGCACTGGCCGATGCGATGCGCCGGTTCGGCGTCAATCCAAGCACGATTGCTGTCGGCGGCCCTATGGCGTCCGTCTACACGCTGGACAGCTTCACAGACGAACAGCGTGAACTGCTCTATGCAGGGCTTGAGCGGACCTACGATCGCTTCATGCACATCGTAGCGACCGGCCGTGAACTGGACGAAACCCGCGTACGCGAAATCGCGCGTGGTCGTGTCTGGAGCGGCACCGATGCTGCTGATCTCGGCCTCGTCACGAATGTCGGCGGTCTGATGGATGCAATCGACCATGCTCGCGAGCTGGCGAACATCCCGGAAGATGCCAACACAGAGACGATCTATTACCCGGAAGCGCCAACTCTGGAAGAGTTCATTGGCAGCCTGACCGGCTCTTCAGCTAGCGCTGCAGCGAACATGGAAGACCTTTCCGTTCTTCTCCGGAACGAGCAGGTCCAAATGCTTATTCAGCAGTCACAAGCACTGAGCTCCGGACAGACACAAATGCGCTCAGAGTACGGTTCAATCCGCTAACCTGAGACGCCTCATAGCGAAAACGCAAAAGGCCCTCTTCACATGAAGAGGGCCTTTTTCTTTGCTTGACGCCAGTACAGCGCACACACCCGCGACGCTTGAACGAAGTGACAGCGCTGCGTTAGCCAATACGCTAGGAGCATTGTTTTACATAAAGTTCCCGCCGCCCGAACACGGGCCCTATCAGGTAACAACAGACAGAGAACACCTCCACTGTTCAGATGCTAGATCGGCCCCTACTCGTTCCTTGCCCAGCGCTTTAGCACGGCGCCAAGCTAACTATACCATGCGGACAGTAGCGAAGATTTCCCTGGCGTCTCGTGCTCTACGAACCACATCGCTCGTCTCAAGAGTTGAACACGAAAAAGGGCCAGCAGTCGGAACTGCTGGCCCTAATTCTCTTACGTTCGATCTTCGAACGTTTCAGCGATCGATTAGAAGCGCTTAGAAACGTTCACGAAGATAGTACGACCGATGCGGTCATAACCAGCGCCAAGCGGCACGTTACGAGCGTCGGAAGTGAATGTCACATCTTCGTCAAGACGAGGTGGATCCTGGTCGAGCAGGTTACGGATACCCGCACGAACGGACCATGTGTCTGCATCATAAGTTACAGATACGTCGTGGTAGAAAATGTCGTCTGTAGTGTAACACTCTGGCACTTCACGAGATGCAGTGCCACCGTTCGCTGTAGAGTTACAGTTCACAGGCTGATCATCAAAATCAGCAGTCTGACCATCGATGTAACGCATCTGCCAGAAGAAGCTCCACTCGTCGAAAGACAGACGAGACTGGCTCGTCAGACGCCATTCCGGGTTACCGATTTCGCCCGCAAACTCATCCGTAGTCGCAGGAGATCCTGGGAGAATGATCGTCTGGGAAATCTCGTCTGAACGTGTTGCCTGCAGGTCAACGCTTGCAAATACGTCACGACCAAACGCTGAGAAGTCCGTGTTGAAGCCTACGTTGACGTCCATACCGCTTGCTGTTTCAGAAGCGATGTTGAACGGCGTAGCATCAATCTCAAGCAGGAAGCCTGTGTTCGGGTCACGCAGACGACGTGTACAGAACGGATCGTTCGGGAAGTTCGCGGACGTATAGCACTCGTTTACGAGGAATCCAGCAGATGGGTTGAAGACAGAGTCTTCAATTTCAATCTCCCAGAAGTTCATACCAAAGCGCAGGTCAAACTTATCTGTGAACGGCTGTTCGAATACGAAACCATAAGAATAAGATTCTGAAGTTTCCGGATCGAGACCGGTGTTACCAGAGCTGTATGTTTCAACGGTACCCGTGTTGATACCGATAGCGAGAGAGAACGGATCGAGGCCTTCAGCCTGACAGTTAGCCAGTACGTCTGGTCGACGACCGTCAAGGTCACCTACGCCATCGTTATCGTTGTCCGCACCCGGTGTGTAAGCGTCAAGAACGCCGTCACCGTCCGTATCAGTCTGAGCGAGAGTTGGAACCTCACAAGGGTCGTTCAGAGCTGCGAATGAAGATTGCCCCTCGAGGAAAAGCTCACGCAGGTTTGGTGCACGGAAAGACGTACCGTATGTCGCACGGAATGTCAGGTAGTCAGTCGGAGACCAGGAACCTTTGACAGCGTATGTGCTGTTACGACCGTAAAACTCGTGATCAACCGCGCGACCAGCAAGCTCGACGCTGAGGTCTTCGGCAAAACGCTGACCAGACAGGATCGGGATGAACACCTCGCCGTAGAATTCGAGGAGATCAACCGTACCGGATGTTGGGCGGTCAGAGAAGAAGCCCGAACCCAGACCACGTGCAGTTACATCATCTGAACGTGTATCGATTGCGTCTTCACGGAATTCTGTACCAAGAACGACCTGAACTTCACCAGCCGGCAGCTCAAAAATCGGGCCCGATACAAACGCACCAAAGAGCGTCTCATCAACGAAAGTTGTAGAAGACCGTGTACCGGACAGATAGTCCAGAAGGCGTGGATCTTCGAAGTAAGGATCAGATCCATCCGTCGGGTAAAGGCCCGCGAAGAACGGGTTGAACGGAATACATGGTTCAGTCACCTCACCTGGGCTGAATGGCGCGGTTGGGTTTGGCGTAGCAGCACAAACAACCGTACCCGTTGCCGGATCGATTTCTGTGTTCAGAGATCGGATCAGGTTTTCTTCAAGGATCACGCCACGGTCAGAATAACCCTGTGAACGCGTATAACCACCGAATGCTTCATAGTCCCAGTCAGCCAGTGCATCAGAAAGGAATGCGAGGTCACCACGAACACCGGAAATGAAACGGTACTGCGTCAGCTCAGACTCAACGCCGCTTGGTGTCGGGTCAAGCGGACGCATTGTGAAGTTTGAAGTCGGCCCAGCACCACCAATCGTGAAGCCTTCAGACTGAATGTATGGGTTAGACGGCTGAACAGCAGCGTCGATAACACCAGAAGCACCCGTGAAGCTGGACTGACGGTTAGACAGGTTGAACTCAGTGAAAGCTGTCATGCCTTCAACAAAGTCGTTCAGGTCAAACTCACCAGTCACGAAGATAGATGAACGCTGGAATGACGGGCTCAGTTGCAGATCTTGGTTACCAAGAACTGTCAGACCGTACAGACCATTAAAGTTGCCACCGAGATCGGCCTGGATGAAGTTCGGAATACCCGCACCATCTGTCTGACCCGCGCGACCGAGAAGAATCGCGCCGAACGGGAAAGCAGAGAAGCTCTGACTTTGACGCTGTGTGCCGAGCTCAGTTCCGTCCTCACTGATATCAATAGACCCACAGACAGACTGGTTAGCAAAGTCCGGCCAGTTGTCAGGGTTAGCAGTCGCACGCATCCAGTCGCGATCACAACCGTAAAGCGCTTCCTGGTTGTAGTGCTCACCGGCAATAGTCAGGTGACCGAAGTCGCCAACAACACCAGCGATGAAGTCTACAGAGTAGCTCTCTGAACCGCCTTCGAGTGGGTTGTTGAACTGACCACCGATTTCGAGGCCTTCAAACTCAGAACGGAGGATGATGTTAACAACACCCGCAACCGCATCTGAACCGTATACAGAAGACGCGCCGTCAAGCAGGATGTCCGTACGCTCAATCGCTGATGTTGGAATCAGAGAGATATCCGGGAACGATGGCGCGCCCTCGATACCAGCTGGCGCATAACGGCGACCGTTGATGAGAACCAGTGTACGTTCAGCGTCCAGACCACGAAGAGCAACAGACTGAGCACCCGGGCCCGCGTCTGAAACTTGTGTCGCGTTGAATGTCTGGTCGAGCTGAATGCCCTGAACAACAGACGTCGACTGAAGTGCTTCACCGAGGTCAAGAACACCTGCTTCGTTGATCGTCTCGCCAGTCAGAACCTGCAGAGGAGATGTAGAAGTAAATGTGTCACGTGCGATACGTGAACCAGTTACGACGACACGTTCCTGCGTCGAAGCTTCTTCTTCATCCTCAGTGATGATTACGATATCATCTTCAGCTTCCTGCGCGTGTGCAGGCGCGAGCGCCAGAGCACCCACGAAGCCTGCGATGACCGAAGTCGCCAGCAGGCGTGATTTAAATAATTTCCCGTTCACGTTTGAACCTCCAAAAAGTAACGCTTTGGCAGCTGGCAAAATTTGCCAACGACAAAGGGAGTGCCGGATCCCCAGAATCCGAACTGATTGGAAGCTATTCAGGCCTTAGCGCAAGCGTCAATTGATAGTGACAGGTTTGTAAGAATTTGCCCAAAACTGTGGCAGAAAGGCCTCATTTTTATGACAGTCCGCCTGCTACGGGCGTCACTTCGAAAGCACCAACTATAACCAGAATAACGAAGAATATTTGTAACATCAATGTAAGAGAAAACAGAATAAAACCTGTTCTCAGTAGCGACAATATTCTGCCTGAACTATAAACTTCACGAAGCATTCGATAAATATAGATCGGCGGCGCGATGAACAATACGAACACGAACCAATCGAGACCGAGCCAGAAGAATAAAAATGCCACACTCAGCAGAATGTAGTACCAACTTTGAAAATGCAGCGACACGATCACATGATCATAGATGTAAATACGTTTAGAAAACGGGTACACGATCGTGAGCAACAGTATCATCGCAGGGGTCAGGGCTAAGGCAATTCTTGGTGCCCAGTTCTGGACAGAAGCGAAAAACATTCCCTGATTTTCATAGGCATCGGCGGCATGCCCGATCACCATTTCCAAAAAGCCTTTCGCATCATCGGAAAGCGTGTCGCTGTCGCGAACCTGCCCTAAAATTCCGTCACGGTTTACCCGCCCGTCATCCCGGAACAATTCCGTATGCTCTGAATTCGCCAGATTACCCGGATCAAAATCTTCGCCGCTATCATCGCCCGCGCCCGGAACACCTTCGAGATTGCCAACAACCTCGAGATCAACCGGCACACCGGCATCATCAAGCGCTTGCTGCGCCTGATCCATCGCCGCGTCCATGTCTTCCTGAGTGACACCTTCTGGCGGTTCTGTGTCGACCGTGACAGGAACGCTTCCCTGATTGGCGTATCTGATATCAAACCAGCCCTGCGAGTCGCCATAGGCGAACAGCATCAGGAAGTAGATAAAACTTGTCAGGAGATAGAGCCGGAAAGGCGGCACAAAACGCTGACGTTTACCCGTCAGATATTCTCTAGTGACCCTTCCCGGCCGCAACATGAGCGATGGCAGCGTGCGCATGACGCGACCATCCAAAGAAAGAAAGTCACCGAGCACCTCGCTGGCGAGAGACCAGATAGGCCGGTGAAACGTCTGAGCGAGCTGCCCGCAGTTTCCGCAGAACCGTCCGGTGACCACCGTGCCGCAATTGCGGCACGGATCTCCCGACATATCCCCGTCCCCTGCCCCTTTGGACAATCCGCCAACGGAGCCCAGCGCTCCTGCTTCGAGTTCTCCGGACATCAGCCCCTCCCGCTAATAAGCCCGACGCTCAGACGATCAGATCAGCCTTCGCGGCAGATATAGCGTGACCGGTGAACGTCATCCGCATTGTCGACAAAGCCCGTAAGCGTCGGATCAACGAGGTTTTTCGTAACCTGATACCACATTGGAATCACCGGCATATCGTCGAGCATCATTTGCTCTGCCTCTTCCAGCATCTGAGCACGAACATCAAGATCGCGTTCATTGTCCGCCGCTTCTACCAGCGCATCATATTCCGGATTGTTGTAGCGGCCATAGTTCATAGGGCCGGCATTAGATTGCAGAAGGAACAGGAAGTTCTTCGGATCGTTGAAATCCGCAACCCACGCACCATCACCGATCTGGAAGTCACCCTGACGCAGAAGTGCATACTGAACCTGAGTTTCTTTCTGGAGAATTTCAGGACGCACCCAATCAGCGATTTCCAGCCAGCTCGCCTGAACCGCAGGCGCAACACGTGGGTTATCGTCTGTAGAACGGTAAGTGTACTCGAACTCAAGCGGGTTGTCCGGGCCGAAGCCGGCGTCTTCCAGCAGGCGGCGCGCTTCAACCATACGGTCTTCCTGGCTCATATCCGCCCAATATACCTGCGCACCGTCTTCGGTGTAGTTCGCTGTGCCCGGAGGAATAAGAGAGTACGCAGGCTCGTAACCGGCTGTCAGAACCTCATTGACCATGAAGTCGCGATCAAGCGCCATCGCGAGCGCGTTGCGAACACGTGTATCTTCGAAAATCTCAAGCTCTGTGTTGATCGAATAATATGTCGTGATGAGAGCAGGAGCGGTGCGTACCCAGCCAGGGAAACGCTCGCGCAACTCATCTGTACGCTGCCCGTCGAACGAGTTGTTCATGTCCAGACGACCTGTCTGGATGTAGCGTTCAACCGCGTCGAGGTCGTCATACGGGAAGTAGATGACTTCTGTGAAGCACAGGTCTTCTACGCCTTCCCATTCAGGGTTCACAACAGACCGCAGGAAGTCACCCGTACGGAACTGCTCAAGACGATACGGGCCATTCACGACAATATTTTCAGGATCCGTCCAGTCGTCGCCAAACTCTTCAATTGCATGCTCTGGCACTGGGAAGCTCACATAGTGCTTCAGGATGCCCGGCAAATAAGGCGCAGGATATTCGAGGTTGATCACAAGTGTGTCATCGTCAACGGCTTCAACGCCGAGCTGATCAGCCTCAACCTCGCCGCCATAGAACTCTTCAGCATTCTCGATCAGGAACAGCATGGACGCATATTGAGACGCCGTTGATGGCGTCAGAATACGGCGGAAAGCGAACTCGAAATCGCTGGCCGTAACCGGCTCACCATCTGACCAGTTGGCGTCTTTCAGCTCGAACGTCCATGTGCGGCCGTCTTCGCTGATTTCATAGCTTTCCGCCATGCCAAGCACCGGTGTTGCGTCCGCGCCGTCAGTAAACAGGCCAATGAACATGTCACCAATTACGATGTTTTCCCACTGGGAAGACACTTTATGCGGGTCGACGGAATCAGGGTTCGCACTGATGCCGCGTCTTAGCGTGTCTGGAGAGACTTCGCTGCCACCACCACAAGCCGCCAGTGAAAGCGCAAGTGCCGCTAGCGACGCCGAAAGCAAACCATTTTTGTTTCGCATTTTTATTCCAATCTCTCCGAACTTTAAGAGGACATTCTATGTCGATCTGTGTTGAGATTGAAACGCAGACGGTTACAGTTCAAGTATATTCGCTGCATTCATGCACAAATACGGACACTCGTGATGAAAAAAATTTGCCTCGCCGGCGTTGCAAGCCTTTCCCTGCTGGGAATTCCGGCACTCGCCGATGAAGTCGACCCGCTCGCAGACATTTATGCCTGCGCAAATATCGCTGATGATTCAGCACGTCTTGCCTGTTTTGACACGGCTGTCAGCGCGACGCAGGTCGCTCAACAAGCCGGCGAATTCCGGACCCTGACCCGACAGGATACGGAGCGAGTACAGGAAGACGCTTTCGGCTTCTCATTGCCAAGTCTTCCGAGCTTCCGATTGCCATCTATTGGCCGGGAGGCCAATGCTTTGGCTGATGCCGTGCCAAACGAAACACCAGCCGCAGTCGCAGAAGCTCCTGCAACACCCGAACCAGCACCTGGACCCACTCCGGTAGAAACTTCCGAAACGGCACAACAGCGCCCGGCCCCTCCGACTGTTGCAGAACCTGAACCGGAACGCCCGCAGAATGTCGTGCGTGATGACGAAGGCGACATTGAAGCGGTCACTTTGCAGATCGCAAGAATCAACCGCGGCGCTTACGACAAGCTGACCATTTACTTCAGAAACGGTCAGGTGTGGCGACAAATCGACTCCGAGATTGTTCGCCTGCGTAGTAGCAACCCACCTCGAACTGCGACAATTCGTCGAGCGGCGTTAGGCAGTTACCTTATGCAGTTCGATGATCGTGGGCGTGCCATACGGGTACGTCGAGAAGAATAACCCTTGCCGGAACCCTAAAAGAAAAAGCCGCCCCGAAAGGAGCGGCTTTTTTATTGCTTTCTTCAGTTCAGCTTAGCGCTCTTTCGGGTCAACCGCATCACGCACGCCGTCACCGATGAAGTTCAGGCAAAGCAGCGTTACCGCCATAACCACCGCCGGGAACAGAAGGAGCCACGGGCTGGAAGACATTTGCTGCTTACCGTTGGAAATCAGAACGCCAAGTGATGTCAGCGGCTCGTTAATGCCAAGACCGATGAAGCTGAGGAAGCTCTCCAGCAGAATGACCTGCGGAATAATCAATGTCATATAAACGACAACAGGACCGATAATGTTCGGCACGATGTGACGTGCGATGATCGCGCCTTGAGACACACCGGATGCACGCGCCGCCTCGATGAACTCACGGTTCTTCAAAGACAATGTCTGCCCCCGCACGATACGTGACATGGTCAGCCATTCGACCGCGCCAATCGCGATAAAGATCAGATAGATGTTCCGCCCAAACACAGTGGTCAGCAGAATCACGAAGAAAATGAACGGGATTGCGTAGAGCGCATCAACGATACGCATCATGATGCCGTCAGTCCGGCCACCGAAATAGCCCGCAACTGTGCCCCATGTCACACCAATAACCAGGCTAACAAATGTCGCCAGAACACCAACTGCCAGAGACACCTGATAGCCAACCAGAAGACGGATAAACTGGTCGCGGCCCAGCGTGTCTGTGCCCATAATGTGAAGGTGCTCAAATGTCGGCGACCAACCTACACGATCGCGGTAGAGCGTTTCATATTCGTGTGGCCAGAATAGCGGCAAGATCAGCGCGCATGCCGTAAACAGGCCCAGCACGACCATAGCGGCTACAGCAGCTTTATTCCGGAACAGACGCGCACGGGCATCATCCCATAGCGAGCGGCCAGCGACTGCGGCAGCTTCCAGCGCCGCGGCGTTCTGAGGGTTACGCATCCCGATCATCAGTACTTCACCCTCGGATCCAGAATTGCATAGAGGACGTCAGCCACCAGGTTCATCAGAAGGATCAGCGTCGCAAAAAGAATGACCACGCCCATAACCAGCGTATAGTCCCGGTTCAACGCACCATCGATGAAGAAGCTACCAATGCCCGGAAGGCTGAAGACGCGCTCAATAACGAGAGAACCGGTCACCACGCCTACGGAGGCAGGACCGATATAGCTGACCAGAGGCAGAACTGCGATTGGCAGAGCGTGCTTCAGAATAATCTCGCGCTCCGGTACACCCTTAGAACGCGCGGTGCGGATATGGTTAGACCGCATCGCCTCGATCATGCTGCCGCGCATAATCCGGGAAATGCCCGCGATATAATAGAGTGACAATGTGATGACCGGCAAAGTGATCGTGTATGGCGTCATGCGCCCCAGATCGAGCCCGCCGGGCGCAAAGATTGGTATCCACACCCCGAACACCAGCGCCGCAACAGGTCCGACCACATAGGACGGGATAGAAATGCCCAGCGTGGCCACCCCCATCAGCCCGTAATCCACCGCAGAGTTTTGTTTCAACCCCGAAATGATCCCGAGACCACCGCCAACGACAAAGGCGAAAAACATTGCGAGGCCGCCAATCGTCGCGCTTACAGGCAAACCTTCGCCGATCAGCTCGGATACGGTCTTATCCTTGTTACGGAGAGACGGGCCGAAATCACCGCGCGCCACATCTCCCAGATAAGTGAGATATTGCTCATGCAGTGGACGATCATGACCATAAACGGCGAGAATCTGCGCTTCGACCGCCGGCTCCAGGCGGCGGTCATTACTGAACGGGCTGCCTGGCGCGGCGCGCATCATGAAGAAGGCGACCGTGATCACGACAAACAGCGTCGGGATCGCGATCAGCAGCCGTTTCAGAATGAAAGGCAGAGAAATACGTGAGAGAAATCGAGGCACGATGAAACTTGGTACTCCACTCAGATTTTCGGACAGCTGATTAACACGCCCAGCCGGGATTCCGTGAGCGGCCTATCTGGCATGGGTTTACCTTGATCGACAAGACTGGCATCAGGATTTCCGCAGATAACACTCATGTGGAGGTCAGATCGTGCACAATTTTCGTAAGATTACCGATCATTTTTACGCCGCGCCTCAAATCGAACCAGACGAAATCGATGCCGCAGCCAGCGAAGGCTTCGTAGCTATCATCATGAATCGCCCCGATGGCGAGACACCTGACCAGCCAGCAACCGCACTGATCAAAGATCGCGCAGATGCAAACCAGCTGCCCTTCGTTCACATTCCGATCACAGCGCCACCACAAATGAGCGATGTAAAAGCGACGCTGGAAGTCCTCAAAGCACACGAAGGTCAGAAAGTGCTCGCCTTCTGCCGTTCCGGCACACGCTCAACAACTCTTTGGGCGTATGCCGTCGCACTGGATAAGGCGATGCCCGTCGATGACATCCTGACCGCGGCTATGAATGGCGGCTATGATTTGTCACCACACAGACCAGCGCTCAAAGCGCTTTTTGCACTGTAAAGATTGCACCTTTATCCAGCTGGGATATGAATGGTGACAGAGGGGATGCTCATGGTAGACGGAGCTGAACTCGGTGCTGCCATTGCCTGCACCACGGCAAGGCCAATGAGTGCCGCAGCAAACGGACGGATCACGCGAAAGAAAACAGGTGTGATTTTGTCTGTCACGAGAATGTCCCATTCTGGCTTTAACGAAAGATGCGATTGCATCTACGCAAAGCCTGCGCCAAAGACGCTGAAAAAGCGCAACGGGTATAAGTAGAGTACAAAGCAGCGCAAAGCTGCCGACGGGAAAACGGGTATGAGTAAGAACTGGCTTTCAGACTTTAAAATTCAGGATGGCGGCGTCCTGGTGAAGAAGACAGGGCACACCGTTCCCTTCAATCTCGGTCTGGTAAACGACATCCTGACATGGATGAGCTTCTACTCGCTCGCGCAAGGCTGGCGAATCTGGCAGCGCATTCAGGGCCATCGTGCGCCGCGAATCGCTTTTCTGCCGGATCAGCCACGTCCGTGGTATTTCATCTGGCCCGTCATGCATGCCGCCGGCGCGATTATCGAAAAAGACGTCAACAAAGCTGACGTCATCTTCCACTTTGATGATTCGACCCTTAGCGATGCCGATAAGCCTGACGTGTCCCATCCGGTGAAATTCATCAATTTCGGCTGCAATGACGTTTCCAAGTCTCTGGTCGCATCCACGTTCACCCGAGTTGCGGGCTATGATCTGGCCGTTGATCCGTCCGACTATGACGGCCTCATGGTTGAAAAGTCCGAGATCAACGCAGCCCATGACGGCCGTATCGTTCAGGGGCCGATGGAGCCGATTGAAGGCAAGAGCTATCAACGCCTCGTCGATAACTCCATTGAAGGAGATCTGGTAGAAGATCTGCGCACGACACTGGTCGGCGGCGAGCCGACAATCGTCTTCCGCAAACGCCGCCCGCTGAGCCGCCGCTTCCTCAATGAAAACACCGATGTGACCCTCACCTCCCCGCAAGCTGTCTTCTCTGCGGAAGAAATTGAGGTCATCAAAAACTTTGCAACCGAGCTCGGCCTCGACTGGGGCGGTGTTGACGTACTGCGCGACAAGCGTGACGGCCGCATCTATATTGTTGACGCCAACAAGACGGATATGGGCCCGCCTGTAGCGATGCCGCTCGGCCAGAAACTACGCTCGACACGTTTCATGGCACGTAAATTCCGTGCATCATACGGACCGAAATAAACTCGAAACACTTTGAAAGGGGGCCTTATGGCTGGCCAGATCCCGTTTGTCCGCGACATGGACTTTGACTATGGCGCCGTAACCGAGATCAGCCCCCTCGTCCGTCGTGTGATTGCCAATAATCCCGGCCCGTTCACCTTTACTGGCACCGGCGTCTATATCGTCGGCCGCGGCACCGTCGCGGTCATCGACCCCGGCCCATACACAGAAGAACACTTCGAAGCACTGAAAAAGGCGCTCCAGGGCGAGACGATAAGCCATGTGATCGTCACCCACCATCATATGGACCACTCTCCGCTTGCCCATCCGCTCGCCGAGTGGGCAGGCTGCAAGGTCTATGGCAAACCAGCCCCTCGACACGAAGAATCTGCTGTGCAGATGGATGCCGGTTCCGACCATGGTTTCAAACCAAATGTCGAGCTGAATGATGGCGACGTTCTGGAAGGTTTGGGCTGGACGCTGGAAACGATAGAAACTCCAGGACACACATCGAACCATCTCTGCTTTGCCCTGAAAGAAGAAAATGCGCTGTTCTCGGGCGATCATATTATGGGCTGGTCGACGACCGTAATATCTCCGCCGGATGGCGATATGCGCGACTATTTCGAAAGTCTCGATAAAGTCCGTGCACGCGGCTTCGACACGCTCATCCCGACGCATGGTCCACCGATTACGAACGATGTGGATGGATTTATTGGGGCTTACATTACCCATCGCCGCGCACGTGAGGCCTCAATCCTCGAACGCCTGAAGGCAGGCGATACAACCATTCCCGACATGGTGAAGGTAATCTATGCAGACGTGGACTCGCGCCTGCATCCAGCGGCCTGCCACTCTGTACTCGGCCACATGATCCATCTGGTGAAAGACGGGCATGTGTCAGTCACCGGCTCCATGGACGTGTCCGGCACCTATACTCTCACGCAGTAAAAAACGCGGCCCCGAAAGGCCGCGTTTCGATTTTCTGAACTGTGCTGACGCTTAGGACGGCATGTCCGCAACATCCAGCTTGCTGGACAGGCTTTCCAGAATAGCGCTGATGCGAGCTGCATTTGCACCAAGGTCGGAACGACCAACACGGGACACTGAGCGTACATCCACCTGACTACCTTCGCCCTGCGGACGGATACGGATCGCGACGTCATCTTTGAAACCGTACCAGGTAGAGGTGTAAGTCGCTTCCAGAACGCCTGCTTCCTCGTCTGCCGTTACGATCTCCATGCCCATCTCATCGAGCGTGGAATACGCCGCAGAATAGGTCACGTCAGCCGGTGCACGCAGAATGAGTGAGCGGATTTCCGGATAGGCTTCAGCTTGTGCCTCCGAGACGAGTCGCTCGTTATCACCGCTGCCAAATGTAGGCGCGTCGAGCACAGGGTTGGCCCCTTCGCGCAGTTCCATCATTTCATCAGAGAACTGGATCGGGTCGGACCAGTCCGTCTGGATATCATGGATTGGCGGAACGCTTTGGGCATTCATTCGGAAGCCCTGCATGCGACCGAGAACAAGACCCGCTATGAGAATAGCCGCGAGCGACAGAATGACGATTTTTACGCGCGGCGCTTTAATCAGGCCAAGCACTGTCAGCACGATACCGGCACCGCCAATGCCCATTGCAAGCTTAGGCCCCCACTCGACCGTCATTGTGCTCAAAGCGGTTCCAAGATCCCACAGGCCGTATTTATAACCGAGGCCAGCAGCCATGAACCAGAACGGCAGCAAGATCGCCAGAAACAGCACCAGCCATGCGAGCCCGAGGCGAATACCGCCCTTACTCTTAGAATTGCTCATTTTATAACTCCACTCCCGAGATTGAGAGAGTCATAGCGCAGGAATCAGGCTTGTCACGCAATGTTTCTCCCCTTCCCCGAAGGAACTGGGGCGTAGGTGAACAAGGTCAATAGGAAACAAAATCAGCCAAACGGCGCATCAATCGACGGCGCAAATTCGCTGAACAGGCGTGGACCATCCTCCGTCATATAGAGGCAGTCTTCGAGGCGAACTCCGAATTCGCCAAAGATATAAATCCCCGGCTCGTTAGAAAAACACATGCCCGGCGCAAGCGGTGTGTCCTCGCCCATAACGAAGTTTACAGGTTCGTGCCCATCGAGGCCAATGCCATGGCCGAGACGGTGGGAAAGGCCCGGCGTCTGATAGCCCGGCCCGTAGCCTTCGCGCTCATAAAAAGCACGTACGGTAGCATCCACCTGCCCTGCTGGCGTCCCGATTTGAGCAGTCTCAAGCGCCAGCTCCTGCCCGCGTTTCACGGTGTTCCAGACCTGACCCTGCTTAGCAGTTGGCTCGCCGAACACCCATGTACGCGAAATGTCGGACTCATAATCATGCACACCGCAGCCGCAATCCATCAGAATGACGGAGCCCTCGCGCACTTCCTGCGCTGAACCCGTACCATGCGGATACGCGGTCGCCTCGTTCAGCAGGACCATCGAGAACTCGACATTTCCGCCGAGCCTGCGCGTAGTTTCGCTCATAAGGTTGGAGATATCGAACTGGTTCATCCCCAGTTCGACGCGCGGATAGATATGCCGGTAAGCGGCCAGCGTGATGTTGTTGGCTGTCTGCATCAGGGCGAGTTCGGCAGGCGATTTGAACATACGAACGCCTCGGGTGACGCTCATACCCGACACCACTTCAAAAGATGGAGCTGCCTGTGCAATTCCGTCTGAAATGAAGTGACGCACCGTCTCTTCTATCGCGACCTTACCTTCACTCAGGCCGGTATCACTCAGAATTCCAGCGACCAGCGCGAACGGGCTTTCATGCTCGTGCCAGGTCCGCACGTCGACGTCGACTTTTACGCTTTCGCGGACGGACGGCTCTTCAAAGTATGGTGTGACAACTGTCGGCGTGCCCTCGGCAGGGATCACCACACCCGTAAAACGTTCCGATCGCCACCAGCGAATACCGGTAAAGTAGACAAGCGCAGAGCCTGCCTCCAGCACGAGCGCATCAATGCCCTGCTGCTGCATCAGCACCTGCGCTCTCGCGATACGCGCCTCATGCTCCAGCGGAGAGATGGGTTGCGCGCCTGCTGCCATCGCTGTCAGCTCGTCGTCGCGGGCGGATGCGATTTGAGGCGCGATCAGGCCCGTCAAACCTGCAGCCAGTCCTAATTGTCCGAAACGGCGTCTGGAAAGTGTCACGCAAGGATCTCCGCTGCTGAGATAATATCAGATCGGGCGCGGATCAGCCCCGCCCGACAAATGGCATGTTCGTCGCCATTACAGTCATAGAAAGTATGTTTGCCTCAAGAGGCAAATTCGCCATGTGCAGCACAGAACTCGCAACGTCCTCGACGGCCATGGTCGGCTCCGGCTTCAGGCTACCATCTGCCTGCGGTACACCTTTTGCCATGCGAACGGTCATTTCTGTCGCTGCGTTGCCGATATCAATCTGGCTACAGGCAATCGAATACGGACGACCGTCAAGCGCGAGTGATTTGGTGAGGCCCGTCACAGCGTGTTTGGTCGCGTTGTAAGGCGTGGCGCCAGGACGCGGCGTCATCGCAGAGATCGAACCGTTATTGATGATCCGCCCACCTTGCGGCGACTGCTGGCGCATATGCCGGAAAGCGGCCCGTGCGCACCAGAACATGCCATTCAGGTTTACATTCACTACAGACAGCCATGTCTCAGGCGAAATCTCGTCAATCGTTGCCGGGAAAGCGCCTCGACCAGCATTATTGAAAAGCACATCAAGCCGCCCTGCCGCTTCAACAAATTTATCGAACGCGGCATCGACGGCTTCATGATCGGTTACATCGCACTCAAGTGCATGTGCATTGGAATGATCGGCAGCCAT
>CENJ01001511.1_pt1 | contig 19668 bp, 21 predicted proteins | sample 356161 | NCBI WGS metagenome assembly CENJ01 (sample SAMEA2619531, study PRJEB7988) | marine metagenome | biome: marine biome (ENVO:00000447); feature: surface water layer (ENVO:00002042); material: "saline water (ENVO:00002010), including plankton (ENVO:xxxxxxxx)" | depth 5 m
CACGAGTCGCTATCGTCGCCAAAGTTGGAGGCCCGCGAGTCGGTGCACAGCGGCTCGCGCGGTTTGGTGTGCGGCGGGCTCGGGTAGCGGCACGAGTCGCTATCGTCGCCAAAGTTGGAGGCCCGCGAGTCGGTGCATAGCGGCTCGCGCGGCTTGGTGTGCGGCGGGCTCGGGGTAAACCGAGGTGGAAGGCCTGAATAGCGGCACGAGTCGCTATCGTCGCCGTAGTTCAGAGCGCGCGAGTCGGTGCATTGCGGTCCAGGTTCAAATGATTCTGCAAACGCCGACGCCGTTTGCCCAAGGAACTGGGATGTAGAGGCAGTATTTGAATACTTGTTGTGAAAATCCACAACGATGTCCCGGCTGTGGCCAAGCAGCTTTCCCACTGTTGTTGGGTCATCCCCTCCGAAAACGATGCGCAATCCAGCATGCATCCCACCTTGCAATGCAAGGTGAGTGTTAACTGTGACTCTGACGATGTTGTTGAAATCCGAACCATCGAATTCGATGTAGTTATCTGGCAGTACATTTTGGGAGTCGAGCCACGCTGTTAATGCCTTTCGCAGCGAATCGAAGGAGTACCTTCCATCCGGGAGTGCAAGACGCAACTCAATGATGTTTTGGTCGATTTCCGGATTGTCAAAAAACGGAACATCGAAAATTTGGACAACGAGCGTATTGTTTCCTAGTGCCTCGCTAATTTGGTTCATCAGGACAAAATTTGCAGATGTAAATGAGTTAGCCCCCGAGGTGGGCAAATTGTCCTCGCTGCTGTCGGTATTGCTGTCCTCATTGTAAGAGTCATCGTCCTCATAGTCATCGTACCCATAGTAAATAACGTTCTCGAAATTGGTGTTGCCAGCCGCCGAAGCGACCAGATCGGTGTCCGCCGTTGAGGAACCGACGCTATCTGCCGGCCACGCAAACGCGTTCAGAATAATGAATTTGCGCCCAAAACAAATACCAATTGCTATCGCTGCCAAAACCATGACCAGCAGCAAAACAAGGACAATGTTTGAGGTTGTGTTTTCTACTTTTTTTGCGTCCACACTAGTTTTGCCAGCGCCCCAATATGAATTCATTGTATCTATCTTACACTCAAAAAATAGTTAGCACGCTTGAAAACCAACCTGTGCGTTTACTTGAATTCGGACAGGCGGAAGGACGAGTCTTCCGAATCTGGCAACCACGTGGGCAAAGAAGGCTGAACGGAGTCATGCACTTCATGCAGCTCGGTATGCTTAGAGTCGAGCGGGGCAACAAATTTGACAAGGCCATCGGAGTCGAGCACGAATTGCGGAATCGAGTCTTCCATGAGCGAGTCGGCCGCTATGCCTTCATCGATTGGTGCATCCGAATCGGTTTCAGCATGAGCGGTGACCGAGTCCGCCTGAACAGCCGAGTCGGCCTCAGATTTGACAGCATCCGAGACAGCCGAGTCGGCCGAGTCGGTCTCGTCAAGGGCGACAGCCGAGTCGACCCCAGCGTGGTTAGGGTCGGCTACGGCTGAATCGGAAACAACCGAGTCACCCGTGCTGAGAAGCGATACTTTTCCGATTTTGATTTTGTCTGTCACGTTGTTTGACGTACAAATTGTCAAGTTTGGAACCACAAACGGCATGCCCTTGGACAAGATGTTCGCCTTTTTCAAGCTTTTGCTGACAGATACAAGCTGGGTGGAATCGTGGTGTTTCTGCGCCGCCGAGTCGCTGGAGTCATGCTTTGGCAAATCTTTAGGCGGGCAGGGCGAGGGCTTGCAGAACTTCAACGCCAACTCGCTGTCGCTAGAGCTTCCGCTGTCCAACCCGGCGCTGTAGGAAATCTTATCGTCTGTAATTTTGATGCTGTCGACCTTGACACAAGATTCGCACGCACCGCTATCGGGCGCGCTGTCCTCTTCAATGTGCGTCGAATCGTTTACGTATGCTGATCCATAGTCACTGTCAGAGGTGGACACAATGATATCGCAAGAGTCAAAGTCTGAGTCGGCCGAGTCCTTCTGCATGCGCGCCGCGGATGCAAATTTCTGACCACTTTTGAACGTCGAGACCTGGCGCTTCGGCTTTGCTGGTTCCGCTTTTGCCGCCAAATTGCGCGCTGGGACACGATTCGTAGCTTTGGCTTTGCCTTTTGTCTTGATGGCGCTTTGCGGCGCGGCCACATTTTGGGGAACCAAAAGTGATAGCAACACAATGAGGAGGATGACGCCGAGCGTGACTGCAAGGATCGAGGCCGGGTGCATCGACACTTCTTTTGAAGGTGGAAACACAAAAAAAGTCGAGAAATCAAAGTGAATTAAAACTCCGGATTCAACACTTCGCCAATGGCCGACCCAACGGCGGATCACTTCAGTGTGACAATCGGCCCCTTTGTCACGCGGACCTCGATCTCGCCGCATCAAAAGCATCGGCTACGCGAAATCAAGCACCACTTCACGCCGGATGTACTTGACAAAGTCTTGTTTCCGCTGCTGACGCAAGCGAAACCCGCGAGCCTGAGACTCCTTGACTGGCTGGCCGTCAACTACTCAAAACGAAAGACAATATCGTACGTTGTGAGGTTTGAGGACCACGGGGACGAGCACTTTGACTTGCACAGAAGCTACCAGCAGTGGCTGCGCAATTTCAGACGCAAGGTGTGTGATGGGCTGCATGTATATTGTTTGGGTTTACTGCAAATTCGCGCGCCGCCACGCAGGGGTATGACGTCTTTCGACGCGGAGAGCGCGTTCGCTTCTACACAACCGCAGGAAGCGTTGTCGACACAACGGTCGCACAGCTCAATTTTTGCATGTGGTTGTTGCGCTACAAAGTTCTTGACTGGGTCTGCCAAAACCGTGATGTGGTCGAGAAGGACATGAACAAGACGCTTCAACAAGCTCGCGAAGCCCGGCTGAACGGCACCAGAAGACGGCGCTCGCAGCTGGTGCGCGATGTCGAACCCCCCGTGAAGGTAGCCAAAGCCGACCGGGTCTTATTTTTCGATGCTCACACGGATGACTTGAACGGCGTCTAATTCACTGTGACGATGAGCCCTGGCTCATCTGGGTCAGCTTGTCGGTCGAAGCTTGGCTCGAGGGCGAGGTGTGAGCTGTCAGGTAAGAAATCGACATCTCGCTATCTGTCGACGACACCGCGCCGCCTGCAAGAGACTTTGCCGCATGCCGTGCCTCAACAAGATGCAGGAAGCGCACCGCGTCAAATTCGTTTGCGCGAATTTGCGCATCTTGTTCGCGTTCCCTCACAAAACTTTCCAGCTTTGCAAATTCAGCGCCTTCGTCTGATTTTGTGACAAAGTATTGCGCGCCGAGCTTTGACCACACACTCCTATCGATCGGGGCCAATGCTGACGTCGAAAGTTGGGAGCGAGTCACAAGATCCTGCCGCGCGCGCGCTATCCTCGGCTCGGCCAGCGTGATGTCGGGGTAGGCTTGGTCTATTTGGGCGATCAGCCGCGCGCAAATTTGCGCATCTTCGACCGCTTTGGTGTGCTCATCGACATACCAACGTATAATGCCATTCCGCATGAGGGTGCTGTCTGACATTATGGCTGCTCTCTGCGCAATTTTTTTTTTTGAGTGTTACGCGCAGAGAACCATGAAACGCAGCACACTTCGGATTTTTCTGCTGGTGCTCGCCAGCAGCGCACTGATTATTGCGGTCTCGTACATCACATCTGCAATTATGTACTCTGTTGAGTGACCGTTTTGAAGCCCAATATTCGGTTCACGCTCATCAGCAGGGGGGGTGCGAGCAGTTTGTTCAAACGGTGAGCGACGCGGATTGCAAGTGTGTCTTCAGACTCGGTGGCCACAGTCACGTGAAACAACCCAAGAACTGATCTGAGAGAAGAGTACACCCGCTCGGCCGGGTCTGATGACGAGTCGGCGAGCTCGCCACTCCATGAATTGGCAAAGGCGTCGGCGTAGCGCCCAATGGGCAGCTCAACAAGAATCCGCAGCGAAATCGCGAGTTCTAACTTATAGGAGTTTTTGGCCTGTCCCTTGATTTTAATCGGCGACGACAATTTGAGAATGGATTCCGCTGTCTTTCCATTGTACGTACCGCTAACGCTTTTCAGCACCATCGCGGCCAGGCCCGTCGCGTTTTCCGGTTTTTTGCTGTCTTGTGGCGGCGGCGACGTGTAGAAAATTATTTGCATCAAAGCAAAAACCGCAACCACAAATGTTAGTGAGTACGACACAACGTCCCACTCGTGTGTCTGGAGCGTTTTGATCTGCTTGACATGAAGGATTACAAGAATGATGGAAACTGCAAAGGCGCACGCGTAGACCACAAAACTTGTTATGTTAATAGCGTGCTCCGCAGAAGCGCGCGACGGCGTCCGCCGAGCCAGCTGCAAGTGGTCGTTGTCAGTCACCCAGTCCACGTCGGCCAGTATATTCATCCATGGGTCCAGACCGCAGATCGCGATCGCCTCCTGCAAGTTTCTCAATATGGTTGGCGCGTTGATCTGCGTGTGCTCGTTCCACAGGGCGTCCAACGCCAAGACAAGCTCACGCCTATCGGGCACAAAGCAACGCGCGAGCAATACTGCATTGTCAACCGAAATTGGCGCGTCCCGTATTTGGAGCGCGTTCAACTCCGTTGTCAACATCGGATTGCGCTGTTGCGCAACATGCCAGAAGAAAACCGCAAGAAACAAACGCAGCCGATGAATATTCTGTTGCGCATGGAAAACACGCTACCATGAAAACTTTCGACGACAAATTTTCGTTTGGCAAGCTTGCGACCTGCCGCGTACTTTCGTTCCCACAGCATGTTGACGTGGCAAGACCATTTCACATCCCGCCTGCTTCGAAAGGCGTGGGGTCAGGCTTCTTTGTTGAATGCAACACTTACGACCCGCGTCTGCGCTTGATTTTGAGCTGCTACCACGTGGTTGCTGGGTCATCTCATGTTGAGATTGAGCTTCCGACGCACGGGCGTGACCGTTTTGAAGCAAAAATCATTTCTGTCCTGCCAGATCATGACCTTGCGGTTCTCAGCGTCAAGCTCCCAGACAGCGTGCTTCAGCAAACACTCGCTCTGCGCGTCGGAAGTAGCGACGCGCTTCGGCCGGGGGTCAAGGTGGAAGCGTACGGCTTCCCGCTCGGCGCAAAGTCGTTGAAACACTCCGATGGCGTGTTTGCCGGTTTGAGCGACGGTGGTATGTTACAAACAACCGCGCCCATTTCCCCGGGCAATTCCGGCGGTCCGCTGGTTCACGATGGCCGCGCCGTTGGCGTCGTGTCGGCGAAGATTGTCTCTATGGAAGCTGCGAACGTGGGTTTTGCCGTGCCAATGGCCCTGTACAAGATGTACGCTTGGAAAATGATTGTCGAGCGTGTGCCAATAGTTTTGAAGCCCATGCTCGGGATTTGCGTTCAACGCGTCCCGCCCGGTGTTCGCGATGGCGGGGGGGTGATGATTGTCCGAGTGCACCAGTCAAGCCCACTATTCGAAAAGGTGCAGCCCGGCGACGTGATCACAAGTTTCTCATGGGCAAACTCACGCGGGGACAGGAGCGTTTTCGAAATCGACGCGTTTGGCGAGTCCCACTGCGATTGGTCAACCTCGAAACTCGAGGTCATGGAGATTCTCGAACGCGCGCCGCTCGAAGAAGACGTGCAGTTTGCCGTTGTTGGAAGAAATGGCGAGGCACCAAAAGCGGTCGAAGCGCGCAGGACTGTGGAATTGCGTACAGGCATTTTTAGGCGAATTGTACAGCCGCAAATGTCTCCTCGGTTTGTGTGTGTGTTCGGTATGTGCTTTGTGCAGTTGTGCGCGGACCTGCTCATCGGTGCTGGTGCAGAAAACCGCGCACTGTACACCGCAGTGATCAAGATCCCCGAGGCGGAGAGGCACACCGATCGCGTTGTGGTTTCTTGGGTGATTCCAAACAGCGATGCGAATGAGTTTGTGCAGAGTGGCCGCCTTGTTCGCACTGTCAACGACACACCCGTACAAACTATTGAAGAATTGCGCGACGTGGTCTCGCGATCGGATATTTCCACAATTGTGTTCTCGAACGACCAAGTCTTCAGTGCGACCGCCCACAAGTACTTGGCACAAGAAGAGGCGTGGGCTTCAGAACGTGCCTACTGCCCTGACGTTGAGGTTCTCGCCGCGTGGAAGGCCTCGAGTAATTTGTCTTCGCAGTATCAAACACCACTGCAATGAACAGCCATACAGGCTGCGCGAGTGTCGCCTTGCTAGCTAGCCTTGTGGCTTTGGGTGTGCTCGCGATACTGCTGCTGATTTTCAAAGTGCAAAGCGGTAGACCCGGTCGATCCGGGCGCGAGCACAATAACTCTGTGCGAATGACCAAGTTCCACAAGTCTTCGAAGCCGTTTTTGTCGGTTGACCTGTGGCACGAAATAGCTCAAGAAACCTCGAATGTCATCTTTGTTGAACGCGAAAGTGCGCTCAAATCCGCGCTTGACAGAGCAGGGCGTCGTGTTGTCGTGCTTGTGGCAAACAACTTTGATGATCATCTCCCGTCAAACAAAAGGACACAGACGCTCCTCGAAAATCATCCCTTGCTCATTCGCCTCTTTGCCAAAAACGCCGCGTACGTGTCTGCGCGCGTTGGGGTTTTGCCGATCGGGCCAAAGTGGCAGTATCGGTCCCATCGACTGTATGGCGAGAGCAAGGAAAAACGATTAGGCGAGCTGCATGAACTAGGGCTTTCCGCTGAGCACACAGCCCGCCTGTTCTCGCAAAAGAAGGAACCTCGAATCCTAGTTCCCCCCATGACCGACGATTTTAGGCGCTCGTCGCATTACCAGGACTTGCGCGGCGCGGTCGCCGCGGACAAAATTGAGAGGAGCCTTGTTGATTTGAACGGTAAAGCATCGGGCACCAACCTGGCAACAATGCATGTGACCTTCAAAGAGTACATGAGCAAAATGCAAAGCTTTGCCTTTGTGTTTTCGCCACCGGGGAACGGGTTCGATTGCCATCGCCACTGGGAAGCGCTGATGATGGGCGCAATCCCAATCATTCTGCGTTCGAACGTGACCAGCGAACTCTTTCTCGACTTGCCAGTGTGGTTGGTGGAAAACTATGGCGAGGTGCGCAACATCGACAAAAAGTACGCGGAGATCTTCGCCAGTGCCCACAATTTTTCGCGACTGTACGCCGATCATTGGGCGATGCGAATCGCCGGCATTGCGTCGACGCCATCGATTCAGCTGAAAACAGCGCCGCTGGCAGTGTACACTGTGGTCACAGGAGGTTACGAGAAAAAGCTGCGCACCAATCCAGAAGTGCTCGGTGTTCCCTGTTTTGTTGTGAGTGACCAGCCCAGGCTTGCCGATCGCGGATGGACGTTTGTGCCTGTAAGCGAATGCGACTTGTCAGTCGCGGTGCCGAAACAGCACCGAAGCCGAAAGGCGACATGGAGGCAACGCTCGTTGAAAGTCTGCCCCGAGCGGATCCCGGCGCTGCGGAGCTTCTCGCAACTGCTTTACATTGACGGCAACATTGAGCTCACGCCAGTCGCGCTGCGCAACTTGGTTGAGGCGGCGCGGTCCTCACCAGCTCCGGACATTATCACAATTGTCAACCAGGAAAGGATCTCCGCGAGATCTGAGTTGGATGTGATCTCAAGACGATGGAACCAGTGTGAGGTCGAATCGATTGCGGAACTTTTTGTAAGCAGCGGCTTCGAACCAGACAAGTTCGGGTTGAGTCAAACAAATGTACTTTGGCGATCGGCGCCGATGTCAACCAAGATGAAGCAATTTGGTAGGCTGTGGCTGACAACTATGCTGGCGGGACCATGCTGGCGGGACCAAAGCGCTTTCGACTATGCCGTGTTTGCATCGGGCCTGCAGATTCGACGCGAAATCGAGAGAGAACGCAGCACGCTTCCTGAGCACATCCGCAGGACCGTACCAAAATTCACCAAGCCGCTCGGCTTTCGATGGCATCACCATGGGTAATCAAGTTTAATCATCTTTTCGTTTCGTACGCGGGTAGGTGAACACACTCGTTGTGCCGTCAAGGTTGTCCCACCCGCTCAGCTTTGTGTGTTGGACGGTCTCCCGACCCATGTAAGACCGAACGTTGAAGGCGGCTTCACTGAATCGACCCCGTCCGGCTACAAACGTTTTCGCGTTGACCATCCGACAAAAGTCGTCGTCGGGATTGCCGTTCAGCCGCACGCTGGCCCCCGCAGACAGTTTTTTTACGTCCGAAACGTATTCTTCGGTCAGTCTATAGAGCCCGTTCTTTTCCAATCCGGTCTTGTTGTGCACCCCGGCGAGATACACCGTAGGTTGATCGGCCGGCGCGATTCGCTCAATGATGGGCAGCAAGTCTCGGGGCGCTGGCGGTTTTCGCTTTTCGCGGACTGTGTTCCCCGGTACAAGCGCGTCTCCCAGTCTTAGGTGGACAACGGTCTCGGGAGTGATTTGTTTGCCGCACCTCTCCGTGACAACTTCACTCAAGGCGCGCATGTCATGCGGCAGCGTTGTGATGCTCATGTACTGACCGGCAATTGTCTGCTTGTGGCAATTGGCAAATTCCTTAGTAATGCCATTCTTGTTGGTCCCGTTGAAGTGGATTGCGTCGCCCAAGCGGTAGGGCTCACACATCACACAAATTGTTTTGTTTTATGTAGAAAACACACAAAAATGGTGCTATCGCTGCTCGAAATTGTCGAAGATTATCCAAAAGTGGTGGGAGAAGACAAACCCTCTGACTTTTCACAGATGCAACGCCCGCCGATCAAACTTGCTAGTGTGAATCCTGTAGATCGGCCAACTCCCGACAATCACAAAAACGCGAGCACGCCCATAGTGAAGCGTGAGCGATTGGACCCGCCATCACCCACACCCCCCCGGCCAGCGCCCATTAGCCTGCACACGCCGCAGCATACGGCCTCAGCGACCGCACCGGTCCCGCCGCCACCGCCACCCCGTCCCCGTGCCGGCTTGCTCGCGCTTGGGGTTTTTGTGCTTCTTGTTGTGCTTGTTTGCGTCGTACTCAGACTGCGTCACAAATCGGTTGTGGTCTGGAGGGTACCGAGACCTGTAGGTTCGACCCCGAAAGCGAGTTCAGCCGCATTGTCTGTCCCGGCGCTTGCTCCGTCAGCAAGCATACCAATTGTCCCACGCCTTTGAGGAAAAAGACGCTCGTTAATTTTTGAGTACGAACTGAAGGTCACTTCGCCATGCTCGCATTGAAGGGTAAACCCTCGCACGCCACGGCACACCAGCGCGCGAGGCCGTTGTCCGTGGGAGGGCGTGTGCGCGGTGTCAACTTTGAACTCGACAAATTCCCCCGTGTGCAGCCGCAGTGATGCCAAAGGGAATGCCGGCGTAAACGTCTGCAGGACATTGCGATGCACAAAAAAGTCCTCCCCGTACTCTCGCTCGTTCAGCACGTGCGTGATGAACCCCATGTTCTTCTCATCGTTGTAAAACCTGACAATGCCAGTCATCCACGTATCCGCCATTGTCAGCGCCAAAAAATCGACTTTTAAAATATTCAAATTTACCGGCCAAAGAAAGTTAATCATGAATGCGGCCGACTACAAAAGCTTGTGTGCCGGAGACGCCGCGTGCGTTGTGCGCTTCTCCCAGCGCGGACCGCTTTACAATGCGCACTGGTTTCGCGGCCGAGACTGCTTGCCGTGGTTGCAGAACGCAATACGGGAATTTCGATGTCTGCTGCGCTTCTGCGGCGTCGCTTCAAAAAGGCTCAGGAAGCGTGTTCCTCGGCGTCACATTAGCATAGGCGGCCGACTGCTTCAGTCTGCGCGCGTTATGCTGCGGACCGTGGACGACCGAACAGCCTCTACTTATCATTATGTGGAACTGCGCCGAAGGGGAGATTCCGGAGAAAAGATAGTCCTGCGGATTGCACGCATCGGCTTTGACTTTCCGGTCAAGGCGGTGGTTGTCGGTGCGAAGTGGGTCGCTCGCATTTTGAACCTCCCGATCGATGTCGCACACATAGTGTCGACGTTTGTCAATCCACAGCTGTTCCCCGTATGGATAACGTCGTCACAAAACACGTCACGCTGGAAAACGAGGCTGGTGCCGATCGACTATTCGGTCATCCGATGAAGTCCGAGATGGCGCCCGCGTACCGCAATGAGAAGGCCGGGTCAAACGATGTTGTCGGATACTCAATCCCAACTTTGCGCAGAATTGCCCGCGCTCGCTGATTCGAGAAGACAGGCCTGACGGGCGAAGCGCGCGGGTGGCAAAGCAGCTGGAAGTGCGGCACGCCGTCCTGCAGTCCGTCTATTTTGAAAATGGCCCACCCCTTGTGCGCGCGTTGGAAACCCGTGAGAGTGATTGTTTGCGATCCATCGTTTGTGTCCGCAACAACGGCGCTGTTCAGTTTGAGCATGTCGCAATAGAGCGAGAGCTCGAAAGTCTCAAGGAAACGGCTACCAACAAGCCCGTTGCAGTACTCGGCCAAGTTAAGGCCGTGCATCATGCCATGGCGCCGAGCGCGCGCGCCTATGGCGCGCCGAATGCCACGCGCGTCGTCGGGGGCGCCAAGGATCGAAATTCTTAAAATTCCGAGGCAGTGAGCACCGCAGTTTCCATCGGCTGGAACGTCGAGGCGTAAAAACTTGATCTCGCGATGATCCGGCGCGCAAAGCGTGAAGACGCCCGAGATGAGGCACAGGGAATCAAGTGCGCGCTTATCCACGTTGATCTTATCAACCATTGCGTGTGCCAAGAAAAGTAGATTTTCGGCGGGTGTGCACAAGCAAAATGAAAAAACCCAAGAGCAAACAAGGCGTGACATCGCGCCGCATGCTGCGGCGCACGCGTGATCGCTCGAGCCGCGTCATTGCGCGTTTCATGCTGTCGCTCCCGAAATTACAGAACACTGTTGATCCGTTCTCGCTGGAGCCAGTGGGGGCAAGGCCCCCGTACGTAGTTCTGCCGGACTCGACCTCGGTCAAGCGCGGCCGGCGGTCATGTTTTGTTTTCGAACTTTCGCAGTTGTACCGGTACTCGATAGTGAACAACGGCGTGCTCAAAAACGTGCTGTCGAACGAGCCATTGTCCTTGGAAGCGATTCATTGCTGTGCGAGGGCGTTCAAACGTCACGCCAATCAGCTCCGCGCAGACCCGGAGGTGATTGACCTGATCGCGCAGCAAGAAACGCAAGCCACCGAGGCGAGCCAGGTTGGCGAGGCAATCCTGCACATGATCATCGAAAGCGTCGAGGAACTGTCGCGGCTGTGGATCGATGGACACGATCACACAGTTGAGGAAATCGCCGATTTGCAAATCCTCATAGCACACGCCATGACAATCGATGCGGGGAACGTGGTCCTGCGCTTTTTTGACGTCATGCAAGCGGAGATCTCGGCGCTCGGGCGCTTGGCAACGCCGTTGCCCGCTCGGATCGAAGAGATATGGGCCCACAACTTTCGCTCGCTGACGCGCTCGGTTGGCGGGTTCATGCGCGCGGTTCTGATGGCAGAAGAGGCCGGGCCGGCGGCGCGCGCCCTGGCCGATCATGTCGTGGATTACGAGACGGCGCTGGTGCACATGGCCGGCGAGTTCTTTGGATGGGAGCGATTGCGGTGGGCCTACGTCGCGCCCCCCTCCATTGCGCTGCCCCAAAATCAGTAGCCTAATTCTTGCGCAAGTCCGCAACGGGATTGAAACTGATTTTTCACAACTGCCAACATGAGTCCTTTGCTATCGGCTCCGTTTCCTATTATTTCTGAAAACAGGGAGAATGTGCTTGCGTGGGTTGTCTCCCGACACGCTATCAAACGCCGGTTAAGCCGATTGCCCATCGCGTACCGCGTTGAGGCCTCCTCGCGGCTTATCATGCACAAACTCGACGGGTCCGGCGAGCGCGAGCTCGACACACAGGGTTGTTGGTCGCCTGCGATTGGCGGAATTGTGCCATTTTGCTCGGTTTTGCGCGGTACGTGGGTTGACCCATGGACCGTGCTTCTGCCGCCAGAGTGCGTCGACCCCCCTCGGTTTGAGGCGCAAAATTGGGTCATGACCCAGTTTCAACGCGACGCGTCTTTGTTCGGTCACTTGCAGGCCGACCTGCGATTGCTTGGGCGTGATGTTGTTGCGTCACACGTGCCGCCGCAAGACGTATCGGACGCGCGCGCTCACGAAGAAGAACAGCCAGAAACCCATTTCACCTGCGAGCCATGCGAGCGTCTTCCAAAACTTTATCCGTTTTCGATCGAGCCGCGCGAATGCTTGTACTGCGTCGAAAAGTTTGATGTGGCCGCGGCGCCCTTTTGCTGCTCGCACGTCATGCACAAATCTTGCTGTGACGCGCTTTTTTGTGGCAACCGCCAGCCGGTATGCCCGATGTGCAGAGCGCCGTTAAAGCCGCGCAGTGCCCACAAATTCGAATATTTTGAGAACCGTCGGGAGCGGCAGCGGCAGCTGCGAGGCGGCGGCGACGTTAGCCAGCCTGTACAGAGAGCCCAGCTCGAGCAGCAGCCGCGCGCGCTCTCTCGTCTGTTCCCAAGAACGGAAGTGCATGAAGAGGCGGCGATCGATTGCGACGATGCGCATTCGCCGCGTGCGCGTGATCTTCATGACGTAGGCGCGATGGTGCCTAGCGCGTGAAATGCGGACGCTGGCCTTCGACGCACAACCCATCACGCAACAAAAAACCTGTCGACAAAATCACAAAGGAGATGCCTCCCTCGTTCCTTGACTTTGAGTTTGTACAAACTCTCCCGCGCCCCCGGGCACTCGACCTGTTCTGCGGCGGCGGCGGTGCTGGCTTTGGCTTGCATCAAGCGGGTTTCAAAAGCGTCGTCGGCGTCGATACGAAAGACCTCAAACGCGTGTACGAGCAGACCAAGGGTATGCACTTTGTGCGCGGCGATGTCACAAAGATTCCGGTCAAGTACCTCAAGCTGTTCGACTTCACCTGGGCGAGCCCCCCCTGCCAGTTCGCGACCGGTATCATCCCCGAAAAACAGCGAGAACAGCACGAGCAGAAATGGCGCGAGCGCGGCGGGCACGTCAATCTGATTCCATCAACGCGAAAACTGCTCAAAGCCGGCGGCCGGCCATATATCATAGAGAATGTTATGGGGGCCAAGCAGCACATGAAGCCTACGGTGAAGCTCTGCGGCACAATGTTCCCGCAAGACGACTTGCGCGTTTTTCGCCAGCGTCTTTTCGAGTCGAATGTTGCACTCTCGTCGCCAACCCCGACCTGCCAACGAAACGGCGCAACGCTAGGTGGACGCGCGCCGAAGACAATGGTGTCGCAGCCTAAAACCGAAAAGCTTTTGGGCGGATCGGATGGGTCGCTGCCCGCCGGTTTCGAAGCGAAACCCGTCGAATTTCCCTGCCGGAAGGGCATGCACGTCGACTACATCTACGTGCCGACAACCGAGCAGAACTCGACTGCTGTCAAGGAGATGTACGGCCGAAAGTACTGCCGATCGGTGCGAGAGGCTTTGCGCGCGCTCGGGCAGCTGGTACCGATGAGCGAGGCGGAGATTGAGGGCGAAAAAATGCGTTACGAAAAGGAGATGGCTGGAAAGCGCCCCAAGTCGGCGACCGCGGAATCGGACTTCTTTCCAATCTACGGCACGGACATTCGCCGTGGCACAACTATGCAGTGGCGTTCCGCCCTTGGGATCCCGTGGATGGACCGAGATCAGCTGCGCGAGGCGATTCCTCCGGCGTACTCGCGGCACCTGGGCAAGCAGGTCATCGCGACAATCCAAGCTTCGTCGTAGCTTCCGGTGTTCATTCGGGCGGATACAGCCCGCACGTATCGCGTGCATCAAAGTATGGCGTGGCGGAACATAGTGCTAGGTTGCTGGTGGCGAAAATTGGCGACGCGACCCCGAGTCCTTCGAGGTTCGCCTGCCAGATGTTTTCCGCGGCAACTATGCGCTCCTGCTTTGTCGCCTTGGGCACAAACATCACAAAATTTTGTTGGATGAGAGAGTTATTGTTGTAAGTTTGCTCAAAGTCCTTTTTTGAGCCCTCGCCGTTGAAACAAAACAGGCGATCATCTGTGCTAACGGTGAAGTACCCGCTCGCAAGGGGCGGCAGCGCGTATGTCTGAGCGTCCAGACCTACATCGACAAAGAGCGCGATTTTCCAGCTTTCCTCCGACACGCTCCACGCGCAAAACCCACCGAATTCAGGCGCGTATTTCGAAGGCTCGGCCTGAAAATTTTGCAAATTTTCGTCTGTTTTGAAGAAGAACGTGTAGCCAGAGTAACTCGCGCTGTACTTAGCCACTCCGATGCAATCTTTGATTAGCCCCTCGCCCTTTGAACGAGCGTCCATGACGTCAAAGCCATGCAGCACGGGATACTTTGGATTTGTGACGCGGTCCGCCATCAGCCCGCGGGGGATCTGCTTGTACATCAATCTTGACCCGTAGAGAGCTGCCAGCACAATCACGGCCACAAGCGAGAGCGCGCTCAAAACACCAAGGGCAATCACTGTGCTACGGTTGGCCTTGGTCGTCATTTTCCTCCTAATAAGACAAAAAATAAGAGCCCTGTTAGGGTCATCTGGCCGAAATTTTAATCATTTAAAAAATAATTCTGCCAAGACAGGGCATGGTAACTCAAAATGAGTGCATTGCGATTTCTCGCGCTCTCGCGGTGAAAGCACGGCTGGTTGAGCCGTGCGCAGATGTCTCGTTTGTCAGCGCCGTTTACAAATTTCTCCTGCCCGACCATCGCCAAATCCTGCTCGACCTCAGATACACGCAAAAACCATACGAGGAGGGATATATGCATGAGAGCGGACCCGTGTCGCGAGTGTCTTCGATCAGTCAGATTGAGGTTACCGTGCACGCAAACGCAAACACGGAGGAGGCGCTTGTGTCCATCAGTTGCGTGCCCAAATTTTCTTGGCAGTGGTGGCCATCCCTACGACAGATTCATCGAGTGCTGCACTTGCCGCCTTCGCTCGAGACCCGCGACAGACTTCGCGCGATGGCGCACCGACGCTGTTATGACAATCGCGCGCTGCATTCGCACTCGACGGCGGCGCTTAAGAGGCTGGTTGCGCGTCGCATCGCTACAGACAACGCCAATCTTTGGAAGCGTCGATTTGATTCGTTCGAGCGGCACACCGCGAGCGTCAGTTTCGACAACACTGTGATGCAGGTGGACATCCCGATCATTGCTCCATCCGGCACAACGGGGCTGACCGGCACCTTCACGCCTGACGTCACCGAACTTGATGGCACCGAGGGATGGGGCACGCTTGCCGTGGATAGCGGCGGCGTGCAGCGAGTCTTGTCAACTCAGCTCAACCAGATGCAGACCGCGGTCGTGTCTTCCGCGCACTCATCGTGGGAAGAGCATATATGGAAGACTGTCAAAAACCGTGCGAGCGGACACGCCGCGCCGCGCGCCCCGCCCGCACGGCGCGCAAGGCACGTGTCGATTAGGACCCCGGCTCGGAGTCGGCGGCGCGCGACGAGGAATCACGCGCACGCTGCGTCTGCTCGCCGCCCGGCCGCTTGACCTCTCCGTCGGCAACGTCGCGGTCGCACGAAACGCCGCAGCATTCAATGTGCGTGCACCTCGAGTTTTGCAGTTGCGCGATGATGGACACAGCGACAGTCCCTACAACAGAAACGAGAGCGGTTGTTTCCATGTTTGTCTTGTCCTTACGGGCTATTTTTGGCGGCTTCACCATCGAATCGCGATAAAACAAAAAAATAAGTCGTGCTCGGAACGTTATGCGTTTGACCTGGCTTCTTTCAATCTTGACCGCTTGCGTCTCTTGGACAACCAAGCTTTACATACCCAGTTTAAAGCCCGGCGCCGACCTGAGGGTGATCGACCGCGCGCAATGCCGATCAATTTCTCGGTCGTGGTACGAGAAGGCGCTCGAAGCAATCAATGAATCAAGCAAATCGGACAAAGATGCGCTCGATGAGCACAACGCCCACGAAATCACGCGCGCGCTGCGGCAAGCCATCGATGTCAAAAACAAGGTGGACACGGACCGGACAATACAAAACGTCAACAAGATGGAGAGCGTGACGCAGAGTCTGCAAAACCCCCTGGTGTGCATGGCTTGGATGCCGCTTGAAGAGTCCACTAACGCGACAGAAACACTTGCGCTCGTTGTGTGCGAGATGGGAGGTGGGGCGAAAAACCTTCGGTGCGTTGTTTGCAACCCGCTCTATGATTGGTCCGAGCACATACCGCTTCGCGAGCTGCGAAAAGCGATGCTGGCGGTAGCAGTAAATGTCACTTACTTCGAGATGCAACCCGAAAACAAACGCGTGGTCCTCGAGTGGTGGTGGTGACAAACAAGGTTGTCATCTACTAAGCTCCTACACTATTACCCAGCAGAGTACGCCATGCAGAATCATCGCAAAACGCCGTCCGTAAGGACACGGAGATAATAAGCGAGGCTATGGTTGTTAAGAGAAAGCCTATCATCAATCCATACGACTCATAGACCATCACTGTTCCCCTGATCACCTGTCGAGCTAGGTAGTTCTCTAGCTGAACCTCGCGCGCCGCTTGCTTCTCTTTGCTGTTGACAAAAAGAGCGCCTCCTCTCATTTTTGGCTTCTTTGACCCCGACCGCGCGCGCGAGCGCAAATTTGTTCTGATCTTTTTGATCCTGCGACCTTGGATTGCGTTCCACGCGGCAAACACAACGGCAAAGAAGAAGGTAATAATTTGGATAATCCAGAGTGACGCGATGATTCCCTCAACGCTTTCATTTCGAGCTAAGCCAAATCCGGTGTAGCATTTTGACCACGGGGTTGTCATTGTTTATTTGGTTTCATATTTAATTAGATCTGCATGTATATGACTGGTATTACTATGGCCGTTTTGCTGTGAGACACGGCGGTGCGTTCTCCAAGTGCTGCAGCCGTGCTCCAATGGTATGGTCGATTGGGCAGTCTCCGCTCCATTCCGCGCACAGTTTCTCGCCAAAGATGGCGTGCCAAACAGTCTCGAGCCCGAAGCAGATGCCAACGTCGTCGTACCGCGTATCAAGGAGGTCTGCTAGCATTGCCTCGTACGACGACTTTGGGTTGCGCAGCACGTCTTCCCTTGATACAACAAACTGCGCGCAGCAATCGTTCCAGCCGCTGCAGCACTCCGTGGGCCACGAGTCGTTCAGATAAGGGACGAAGTGCTTGTCCCAGAAGGGCATCACTTTGTCGCGCTTCTTTTGATCACACAGCAAGTTTTCCCTACGAGGACAGCGCCGCCACAGACATAGCACCATGTCGTTCAGGCTTGTGAACCCGTGGTCGGGGGTGATGTGCTCCTTCGCCAGTTTCAAGATGCTCGGCAGGTTAGATTGGTGGTGCCAGGCATTTTCGTGGCCGTGCACAAAGGCAATACGCTTCGGCAGATTGTCATAGTGGTTGATGATAAATTGCACGTAACTTGAGCACTCGCGCCCGCGATTCATCGGGACGTCACAGTCGCCGGTCCCCGCATACTTGGGGTTCCCGACTTTGTCGCAAACGCTGTAAGGCATGCCGAGCTGGTCAAGCCAAGACACATCCTCATTGTAGTGGGAAGAAACGACATACAAGTCGTCATCAAGCGATGGCGCGCGCGAACCTCCCGGGGGCGGGGAAGGATTTGTTGTGCTGATCGCGGCGGGCGTGAGCAGACGCGAAGGTGCGATGGCTGCCTCGGCCGAAACCGCGTGCGAATTATGTGAGATTACGCCAGCAAAGCCAATAGAAACCACCACCAAAACTATGACCAAAAGCACCCACACAACAGCCGACATTGCCACGGCGGTTTTGCTAGACAACCCCACACATAAAAAGTGGCTTGCAATTGCCGCGGCGGTCGTGCTGAGTTGTCTCACCGCAATCATGTCGCGGTACGTTGTTTTGGTGACCTTTCGCGCCCATGCCGGCGATGTGGAGCAGCGCGAATTCAAACGCGACTACGAGCGCGCCCTCGAAGCGCTCCCGTTCATGGCATGCATCTTCGATTGTCGCGCGATTTCGTCGTTTGAAACCAATGCAGTGTTGGCTCACATTCGCGAGATCGCGAGCCTTCGAAGCCTGCACGAGCAGAAGATGAAAGGTTTTGCAATCATGATCGAGTCGGACTTGCTGCGCCCGATCCTGCAATGGGTGTTCAAGCTTGTTCCGCCGGTCTCGCCATACATCATCACGGCTGACAGAAGGATGGCGCTTGACCATGTTCTCTGTAACCTGTTGCGCTAAGGCCGACGGCGGTAGGCCTCATAAAGCAACACCAGGTACTGCCGCACGCGGCGTGACAGCTCGTCGGGATGGCGTAGCATCAGTCCCATCAGCTCCGTGTTTGTCAAGTCAGGATTTTTGATACGGAAGTGTAGGTATATAGTCGACCACGCCATGCACACTCCCGATCGGTAGTCTTTGCGCTGCAGCTGTTGGTTGTTGTAACGAATCTCATCAAAGTCTGCGCGTGCCTCTACTGTGGCGTGCCTATATTCCAGCGTTTGCGGTCCTGGGCAGCCATTCATCATTGACGGTGTTGTGTACGTTGCAATTTGCCCTAAGTTTGTGCGGACCCAATTCAGCAGCCGGTCGTCAAGCAGTCGGTAATTGTACGAGCTTGACGTCTTGCCATGTGGTTCAAATCGCGTGAGGCGCCTTCTTTTGAAATCGTATGCAATTGAGTTCGAGTGCAATCCACCGCCCGAGGTCACGATTGTCATCAAACAGATTTTCCAGCGCGTCCGGTCGCACTTCAACTCATTCAGAGCAGCGGGCGAAATGTCAAGGGTCGAACTGCTGTCAATCCACAGGAAGGGGGCGTTTTTCCAGTCGCCGCTCCCAATCGGGTCAAGCACGGTGACGTCGGGAATCTCTTGCTGCAGCGAGTGCAACCACCACCGAAACGCTACCTTGGAGTAATCGTTGCACAGATTCCGATACCTCGCCCGCCAGTTTGCGGAGTCCCGCGAGGACACTTCGGTCACATCGTGCACGGCACGCAACAACCTCAGCCCCGCACTCGCAGCGCGCGCCCCGCTGAAAGAGCTGCACTGGTCATCCGAGCTCGCGCGCAACACTTCTGCGTCAAACGCGTGTGTATGAAATCTGCACATTGTGCGCTCAAACTCGTCAGCCGTGTTGCGCAGCTCAGACTCAATCTTGTTATCGTCGAGAAGCAGCAGTCGGTCGGGATCGCTCGCCGTCGCGCTCAGTTTTTCGAAAATCATACGTTCGAGTTCCTCACGATTTAGCGGCCGAAACTTTTCTTGCAGATGTGCGAGCGCAGCATCGTAGGCGTCTTTGCGCCGGTTGTATTCGGCGTCGGCGTCCGTCTGCTCTTGAAGCACCCTGCGATAATCTTGCCACGCGCGAATATTAGCTGGCAACTCGCCAAGGTCTTTTTGCGCCTTGGATTCGGCTTTCATCGCCGTTGTCAACGCTTTTTGCGCGGCTTTGGCTTCCTTTTTGTCTTGCTTGCTCTGGTCGGCTATCGCTTCGACGCGTTGGATCTCGGCATTGGCATTCTCGATATCACGCCGAGCGCCGCGCAGGCTTTGACGAGCATTTTCGAGAGCATTTGCTACCGGTTCGGCTTTCTTGGGTTTGGGGTTTTTCAAGCGGGGGGGCTTGATCGGGATTTCAAGCGAGTCGCGTTCGGCTTCAGAGAGGCTATCGATCTGCAGAATTGCGTCCCGAGTGAGCGGCCCCCCCCGCCCTCCGCGCCCGC
>CENJ01173941.1_pt1 | contig 19665 bp, 15 predicted proteins | sample 356161 | NCBI WGS metagenome assembly CENJ01 (sample SAMEA2619531, study PRJEB7988) | marine metagenome | biome: marine biome (ENVO:00000447); feature: surface water layer (ENVO:00002042); material: "saline water (ENVO:00002010), including plankton (ENVO:xxxxxxxx)" | depth 5 m
AAAAGTGATGCCTGTGCTAATACCTATGGATCAGTTGTCACCCCCAGCTTTGCTCGGGGTGATTGATGCGTTTATTCTCCGCGAGGGAACGGATTATGGACAGACGGATTACTCGCTGGAAGAAAAACGCTCAAAAGTGCTCGCGCAGCTTCAGTCAGGCGAGGCGCGAATTGTTTATCACCCGGAAAACGAGCACATTGACATCACGCTAACAAAAGATTGATGTCGTTAGCTCGGCAGTCCGGTGTTCCAGTGCATAGAGGACTCGCGCTTGAAGCGGCGCGGTTTTGATTTTGTTGTCTGCGTTAACGCGGTTGTTCATCGCACGGCGGACTGACGCTAATAAAAAAGATTTTCAACGCGCCGCTGTGCTCTAGGGTAGAAGATTGCCTCGATGCCGTGCGGGCGTTAAGGTTGTTGCAGAACATGAGAAGTTTTTCGACGCAGGGGGTTATATGCGCGCACTACAATCGTGGGTCCGGAATTTTCGGATCCAGGGCATTTTTTTGATTACATTTTGTTGGTTTCAGCCGGGTTATGCTGCTGAAGCGGAGTTGATCGAAGAAGTACTCGTAAGCGGAAGCATTGCGGATGATCTCGGAGAAAGCGGCAGTTTTGGCCGTGTCACAGAGGCGGATCTAAAGTTGATCGGCGCGACTCACCCGGCCCAGGCGTTAAATAGAATACCTGGCGTTTGGATAAATGAAGGTTCTGGGCAGGAACATCTAACCGCCATTCGTTCGCCTGTGCTGACTGGTTCCGGCGCCTGCGGCGAATTTGCTTACCTTGAAGATGGTTTGCCAATACGGCCGCAAGGTTTTTGCAACATTAACAACCTGTTTGAACTCAATACCGAACAAGCCGCGGCGCTAGAAGTTTGGCGTGGCCCAGCTGGAGCGGTCTTAGGCGGGAATGCGATGCGCGGTACCATTAATGCTATCACGCCTGTTTTTGATGATCAGCGGGTGGGACTAGAAGTTGGTCCGTATGGATTTCATCGGGTCCAATGGCAGGGTGGTCGCGACCTAGACAGCAGTCAAATCGGAGGATCGGTCGTCTCTGCGAATACCGGGGGCTATCGGGACGATACCGGTTACGGTCAGCAAAAAGTCTATGCCTATTACCTAACAGATGTTAACGAGTGGTCGGTAAAGACTCATGCGACTGCCACGTTGCTGAATCAGGAAACCGGCGCATATGTGCGCGGTTTTGAAGTCTACAAAGATGATGAGTTGCGTCAATCGAACCCAAGCCCCGAAGCCTACAGAGATGCGTGGTCGCTGCGCATCGCTTCTGAGTGGACTCGCGATAGCTGGACCATCAAACCTTATTTTCGACGCTCGGGGATGACTTTTCTACAGCATTTTTTGCCGGGCCGGCCGTTGGAAAAAAACCAACAGAGTAGTCGCGGCATACTGCTCACCCATGACCATAGTGGTGACCGTTATCAGCGTACGATCGGAGCCCAAGTCGAGACGATGTCTGGTTCGCTCAATGAATTTCAGGCGGGGCCGACAGTGGGTAGCGCCTATCTAGTAGCCACCCGGCCATCCGGGTTGCACTACGACTACGCTGTGGATAGTCAGTTATTTGCAGTTTTTTACAACATTTCATACGGCGTCGGCGAGCGACTCAATTTCATTCACAGTCTGCGCGTCGAACAACTTGGCTACGAATACGATAATCATCATTTGGTTGGCAACACCAAAGACGATGGCACCGCTTGTGCGCGCGGCGGCTGCCTGTATACCCGTCCCGCAGACAGAGATGACAATTTTTCAAATATGGCGTTGCGCTTCGGATTCGAATACGACGTAGCTAACGGCATGGTCTACGGCTCTCTCAGCACTGGTTTTCGGCCGCCTCAGGTGACCGAGCTATATCGATTGCGCGGTGGTCAAACCGTTGCAGATCTGGATAGTGAGCGTCTTACCGCGGTGGAGTTGGGGCTGCAGCAAGGCGCTTATTCTGTCGCTGCCTTTGCGGATCGCACACGCAATTATATGTTTCGCGATTCCGAGGCATATAACGTCAGCAACGGGAAAATTAAGTCACGCGGTATTGAAGCCTCCGGGCAATGGCAGTGGGGTAACCACCAAATTGGGTTGGCCGCCACCTACGCTTCGCACCAGTATGACTTTGACCGTGACGCGGATGGACGGGAAAAAATCCGCGCCGGTAATGACATGGATTCCGCGCCAAAATTTTTGGCCAATGTGACTTGGCGAACGCAGCTTTCCGACACGGTTGCGCATGAGTTGGAAATCGAAAGAGTTGGCAGCTATTACTTAGATGCTGCGAATACGGCCGAGTACGACGGTCATTATGCTGCACACTGGCGCTTGCAGTGGCAGGCCTCGGCAACGGTGCAAGGATTCCTCCGCATTAGAAATGTGCTCGACACCGAGTATGCTACGCGGGCTGACTATGCATTCGGTAGTCATCGCTATTTCCCAGCTCTCCCTCGACAGATTTATCTTGGTGTGACGGCCCGTTTGTAGTGAGCAGTGATCGGGCTACGGCGAATCGGGCCGCCTGCGTTCGGGCTGCGGCCACTTTATTCTTTCGCTGTCGGGGCATTGCATTGACGGCGGCGGTGTCTATGCTGGGCGCCTATGCAAAACCACGCCTTAGCCGTTCTGGAACAGTTAGCCGCTTGTCGTAATGAGATGCCGCTGTTTCACCCGATCGATCTTGAGATATCGGCTGGGCAATGCATTGAGGTCCTTGGTGATAACGGCACGGGAAAATCGACGCTGCTGCGGACGCTAGCCGGCTTTCATGAAGACTACATCGGTCATTTCGACTGCTCCGAAGTGCTGTATCAAGGCCATAGCCTGGGGCTAGATCCACTGCTGTCGCCTTACGAAAACCTGCGCTGGCATAACGGCCTTGCTGCCGGACCTGCGGGTTCGGAGCAGGACTCGGATGCTGATGTTATCTTAGCGGGATTAGCGCTAGTCGGTTTACTAGCAGAGGCCCATACGCCGGTGCAGCAACTCTCTGCTGGGCAACAACGTCGAGCTGGAATGGCTCGCTGGCCATCTGCGCCGCAGCCGGTTTGGCTTCTCGATGAGCCTTTCAATGCCTTGGATGTCAATGCAAAGCGACTGGTGAACGCGCTTATCGAACAAAAGTGTGCGGCGGGTGGTGCGGTGATATGTGCGACCCACCTACCTGTTTCAGTTGCAGACAAAATAACGCTACAACTGACCGCGGCGGACTCGGTCGAGTCATGCTGAAGGCCCTTTTACAGCGCGAGGCGCTGGTTGTATTTAGGTCCAAAGAAGGCGTGCTGAACCCGCTGGCTTTCCTTTTCTTGAGCGTCTTGGTCTTCGGGATTGCAGCGCCACTGAATGACCGTAACGGTGGCGAATATGGTGTTGGCGTCTTATGGGTTTTGGTACTGTTAACCAACCTGCTGTCGCTGGACGCTCTATTTCGCCGCGATTATGATAGCGGCGTGCTCGAGCAGGCTTTATTGAACGCGCAGACACCATGGCTTTTCGTTATGCTGCGCATTTTGAGTCAATGGGTGTGCACAGGTTTGATCATGACCCTGACTTCACCATTACTTGGTATTTTGCTGGGCATCCCAACAAATGGTCTGCCGGTACTTGGAATGGCTTTGATGGTTGGCACGCCCGCAATCAGTCTGCTCGGCGCGATTGGCGCAGGCTTGACCGTCGGCTTTGGTCGCGGCGGCGTGTTGTTGGCCTTGTTGGTCTTGCCGCTCTTTATTCCGGTGTTGATATTTGGCGTCGGGGCGGTAAAAAATGTACTCGACGACGCAAACTACTGGGGCCAAATCTACATCCTAGCGGCGTTGAGTCTAGCGGGGTTGATCAGCGCTCCTTTTGCTACACTAGCGAGTCTAAAAATCAGCGTAGCAATGCGCTGATCGGACGCCAGGAAAGCGGGTTCTTCGGTAGCCCAGCTGCTTCCGATCTTGCCCGCGTTCAAACGCTAAAGCATCCAACTAAAAGTTATAAAATCAGTCACTAACATAGTAACAACCGCATAGGTAATGCCTTGGGATTGCGAGAATATTGGCACAAATTAGGATCGCCGCGCTGGTTTTATCAGATCGCAGGCGGGTGGATTACCGGTTTCGGAATCGGTGCCGTGCTATTGCTAGGCATTGGTTTGATATGGGGTCTTGCCTTTGCGCCGCCGGATTATCAGCAAGGCCATAGCTTCCGCATTATGTACGTTCATGTACCGGCAGCTATGGTGGCGCAAAGTCTTTATCTCGGTATGGGTGTCGCGGGGTTCGTTGGCCTAGTTTGGCGCATGAAACTTGCTGATGTGGCGATTGGTGCTGCCTTGCCCCTTGGTATGGCACTGACTGCTGTTGCTTTGTTCACGGGCAGTTTGTGGGGTAAGCCGACTTGGGGCAGTTGGTGGGAGTGGGACGGACGCACCGTGTCAACCACACTGTTGTTGTTTTTATATATCGGTATCTACGCGCTGCGCGAAGCGCTTAGTCAGACGGATCTGCGTGCTCGCGCGAGCGCGCTGATCTGCTTAGTGGGGACCATTAATATCCCAATTATCAAATACTCAGTGAACTGGTGGCAAACGTTACATCAGCCTGCGTCGTTTACGCTAACCGAAAAGCCAGCTATGCCTGCGGAGATGTGGCTACCTTTATTAGTAACCGTTTTAGGCTTGTATTGTTTTGCCGGGCACAACGTTATGACCCGAATGCGAGGCGAGATCCTGCTGCGCGAGTCGCGATCGAACTGGGTGATAGGTTTGTTTGGGGGCCCGGACGCTACTGAGGCCAAGCCAGCGACCGCGCAAGCTTTGACTGGACGTAACCGCTGATCTTCTTGTTATGTATTTTGAATCGATAACAGAACTGCTGCGCATGGATGGACACGGAGGATATGTCTGGGCTTCTTATATAGCCATGTTGACGATCCTAATTGCAAATTTTGCGATGGCGCGAAGAAAAGTGACCACACAGCTTGAACAATTGCGATGGCGTCGCCAAATTCAGGAACAGTCGAAGGCGGATAGCATGGCAGGCGATACACTAGAGTAATCGCGACCGTCCCCAACCGAGGAAGCGATTAGGGACGCTTGTTTCCTGCTACAGCATTCACTAGGCGCTGCGAACTACAGTAAAAGCCATCAACAAAACTGGTCGAGCACAACTTTCAGGTTGCTCGGTCACAGGGTCGACAATCGGCCCTCAAATAGGCCGAGAAAATTGGGTCGACGGAATTAGGTTGAAAATGCTAAATCGAAAAAGCCCGATTTTGCGAACTTGGCCTAAAAAACCAGCTGGATAGAGGACCGGGCCGAACCAAACGTGCTAGAGCCAAATGGCAGGCATGCCAACATTAGAAATTGCGAAAGAAAATAGAGATCGCCATCCAATGAATCCAAAACGCAAACAACGACTTTTTCTGATGACCTTCCTATTGACCGGAGTGGCGGCGATTGTCGCCTTGATACTCCTCGCGCTGGAGGAAAACATGAACATGTTTTATCCGCCGGACGAGGTTGTGTCAGGTCAGGCACCCATCGGTGAGACGATTCGAGCTGGCGGGATGGTGCTTGAGCAGAGTGTGGTGAGAGCCGCAGATAGCCTTGCGGTGCGTTTCGTTTTGACTGATCGGCAAGGGCACGAATTTGCCGTGGATTATAGCGGCATACTGCCGGATTTGTTTCGTGAAGGACAAGGTATACTAGTGCAGGGCAAACTCGCAGAGGACGGCGTGTTCCTTGCTCAAGAGGTACTTGCTAAGCATGACGAAAACTATATGCCACCGGAATTGATGGATCTGAATATGACTGCGGAGCCGGCGGCCCCAGCTAAACCTTTGCCGCAGGCTCCAGAGAAATTGTCTAATCAAATGGGAGCTTTTGTCAGTGATTCCTGAGTTCGGTCACTTTAGTTTAGTGTTGGCGGCCTGTCTAAGCCTAGCCGCATCCGTAGCGGGACTCGCTCCGCTAGCAAGCGACAACGCTCGCTGGTCTGCTCGCCAAACAGCCTTGTCGCTTACAGCGGGCCAATTTGTGTTTGCAGGCATAGCGTTTGTTGCGCTGGTTTGGTCGTTTGCAGTGGATGACTTTAGCGTCTCTTATGTTGCCAACCACTCCAACTCGCTGCTGCCTTGGTACTACAAGATTAGTGCGACCTGGGGTGGGCACGAGGGATCTTTCCTCTTGTGGATCGTTATTATGAGCGTGTGGATGCTGTTGTTTGCGTTGCGCCAAAACGCGTATCCGCAGGAGTTTTCGCGCAAGGTGCTAGGTATTCTAGCTCTCTTGAATCTGGGTTTTATCTGCTTTGCGCTGTTTTCCAGTAATCCTTTTTTACGCTTGATTCCCATGACGCCGGCAGACGGCGCGGATTTGAACCCTCTGCTGCAGGACTTTGGTTTAATTGTTCATCCGCCGCTCTTATATGCCGGTTATGTCGGTTTAGCCATGCCTTTTGCTTTCGCTGTTGCGGCTTTACTTGAGGGGCGTATCGATGCCGCTTGGGCACGTTGGGCGCGCACCTGGACGAATATGGCCTGGGCTTTCCTGACCGTTGGAATCGCCTTGGGCAGTTGGTGGGCCTATTATGAACTAGGTTGGGGTGGCTGGTGGTTTTGGGATCCGGTCGAAAACGCATCGTTTATGCCATGGCTCGCAGCCACCGCGTTGTTGCACTCGCTATCGGTGACCGAGAAGCGCGGCATTTTCAAGAGCTGGACACTGCTGTTGGCGATAGCCGCTTTCTCCTTGTCACTGTTGGGCGCTTTCATCGTCCGCTCGGGTATTCTGACTTCGGTGCATGCTTTTGCAGTTGATCCGGAACGTGGGCTGTATATCTTGATCTTCCTAGGCATTGTCATCGGCGGGTCATTATCGCTATACGCCACGCGGGCCGGGCGGGCAGGGGCGCACCTGCACTATACGATGCTGAGTCGCGAGTTCTTCATGTTGATTAACAACGTTATCTTGGTTATCGCTTTAGCAGTGGTACTTTGGGGAACCCTTGCACCGGTAGGCTATGAAGTGATTACTGGCGACCGTATTTCTATTGGCAAACCCTTCTTTGATCGCTTCTTTGTGCCCTTAACCGTGCTATTGGCGGGGTCGCTTGCTTTATTGCCCGTGTTGCATTGGAAACGGACGCGCTACTCGGCACTGATGCAAGTGGGGTGGATGGCGGTAGCTGCGATCCTATGCTGCGTTTTGTTGGCTTCGGTATTAGCGAGCGCTTCCGTTATGGTGCTCGCCTCAGTCGCTATGGCTGTATGGCTGGTGTTTACCCACGCGCAAGATTTGATCCGCCGCTTGCGGCGCGGCGCGGGCATCCCCAAAGCCTACTTGGGCATGACCCTGGCTCACTTTGGTTTCGCTATTATGATTATTGGTGTGGGCATAACATCTTCGCAATCGATCGAATCGGATGTCCGTATGGCACCACAGGACCAAGCGATGCTGGGTGGTTTGGAGGTCACCTTTCTTGGCGCTGTAGAGACGCGCGGCCCCAATTATGTGGCGGAGCAGGGTGTCTTTTTGGTCGAAGGCGGTCTTAGCGGACAGTTCGAATTGCGGCCGGAAAAACGTCGCTACCTGGCTGGTGGCAACGTTATGACTGAAGCCGGTATTCATGCCGGATTGTTCTCCGATACCTACATCGCATTGGGAGAGCCGTTAGGTGACGGGGCCTGGGCGGTGCGAATGCATATGAAACCACTGGTACGCTGGATTTGGATCGGGGCGCTCCTAATGGCTCTGGGCGGAACGATTGCAACCTTGGATCGTCGCTACGCACGACTGCGTAAGCGGCGTCAAATGCGCGAGGAAAAAGCGCTCACAGCGGGAGTCAGTCCTTGAGCAGAGTCAGCTTTTTCTTGCCGCTTAGTTTGTTCGCATTGATCGTGGGCTTCGCTTACTTTGGCTTTTCGTTAGGCGATCGGCATGAGCTACCTTCGGCTTTGATTGGCAAGGCTTTCCCCGAGTTTGAAGCGCAGCGATTGCTGGTGGATGCGGAGTCGTTTTCTAATGAGGACTTTGCCGGCCGTCCTGCGCTTGTCAATGTCTGGGCAACATGGTGTCCGACCTGTCTCAGCGAGCATGAGCAGCTTATGCAGATCGCGGCACAAACCGATATTCTTTTGGTTGGTGTGAACTACAAAGATGATGTCAATAAGGCACGGCGTTGGTTGGCTGAATATGGCAACCCTTACGATGCGGTGGTTGTGGATATGAATGGCGATCTAGGCGTGCAGCTTGGCGTTTACGGGGCGCCGGAAACCTTTCTTTTAAATGCCCGTGGCGAAATCGTTTTCAAGCGCGTTGGTGATGTGAACCCGCGTGTCTGGCGTGATGAGTTACGTCCGCGCCTAGTGCAAATGGGTGCTGTCGTTGAATCATTCGAAGTTGGCGAGGTGAGCTCGCAACAGCCGCTTCCTTTGCAACCGCTTCCGTAAGATAACAAAGCATGCGTTGGCAATCCGTTCTATTACTCGTGCTGTTTGGTTCTGCTGCTGGCTTTGCCGGAGCCAATTCGCCAGTCGATATTTATCAGTTCGATTCGGATGCGGAAAAGCGCCGGTACCACGCATTGATCGAAGAGTTTCGTTGCCCCAAGTGTTTAAACACCAATTTGGCTGGAAGTGATGCGCCTATAGCGCAGGACCTACGTCGCACTGTCCATCGCTTAGTCGTGATCGAAAACCTGTCCGACGCGGAGGTGCGGCTTTATTTGCAAGATCGGTATGGCGATTTCGTACTCTACGATCCGCCGTTTTCGCGTCAAACCTGGCTAATTTGGCTTGCCCCGTTTGGGTTTGTGTTGCTGGCGCTAGGCGCGATGGCGCAGCTGTTGCGACGCGCCGGAGCGCAACCTCAAGAAACCCTTAGCGCTACCCAAAAGCAAAGGCTAAAGGCTTTGTTAGACGATGATTGAGGGTCTATTCATTTTTATTGGATTGTTGGCCGTCGCGGTTGCCTTGCTGGTGCTGCCAATGGTGCGAGGCCGCAATCTGGCGCAACATTCGGATCAAATTAATCATCAGCAAGCCAGTCGCTCCTGGTATGCCGATCGAGTGAATGAACTTAGCGAAGAGGTGACGGATGAAAGTATTGCCAGAGAAATCGAACAAGATTTAGCCTCCGTCTTTTTGGTTGAGGCAGAAGTCGCTGCGCAACAAAAAATGCAGATGGCAGGCGGTTTAGCGTCGATGCATGTGCCTTCCAGCCGCAAAAGCATGATTTGGGCTGCGCTATGCGGTGTGGTCTTCGCCGTGGTTGCAGTGGGTGTCTACATGCAAACCGCAAACCCAGCTTTGCCTCAACTGATTGGCGCTCAGGAAATCGTTTCGCTGTCCGCGCAAACTCAACAAGTTGAGTTACGGTCCTGGCAGCGAAAACTGAGCGGTTATATTGCGCTAGAGCCGAGTGATTCGCAGAGCCGTTACCTGCTCGGCCTGGCGGAGTTTAAGCTCGGCAACTTTCCCGAAGCGGCACAATTGTTTGCCGCCACAGATGCTCAGATTGAGGGTGATCCGACCGTTAAACTTTACTGGTTTCAAGCTCAGTATTTGGCGGACAAGGGCGTGTTGACCCCAACCACTAAGGAGATCGCAGAGGCTATTCTGGTCACCCAGCCGAATCATTCAGAGATCCTTGAAATCTTGGCGATCGATGCGTTTCAGCAACAGCGGCCGCTGGAAACAGTGCAGTTGCTCAATCGCGCGGTTACTGGAACGAACGACGTTAATCGGCAGCGGCAGCTATCCGAAGTTATAACCCGCGTGCGCGCGACGCTTACCGAACCACCAGCCGGGATAACAGTCTTTATCCAGGCCACGGAGCAAAGCTCGCAAGGCGGGACTTTGTTTTTAGTGGCCCGGCCGGTGGGTGGGGGTATGCCTTTTGCTGCATTGCGCCGACCCGCAAGCATGTTGCCGCTCACTCTACGGCTCGATGACCTGGTGAGTATGAGTCCGCAACGTCGCCTCAGTAGTGCTGACGCTTTTGAAGTAGTGGCTCGAGTGAGCCTCGCAGGCGCTACGCAAAGGAATCCTTCTGATTTAATTTGGACATCGCCTCCCTTATCTACCGCGGATACGTTGTCAGGTGGGCGTCGACTTGAGGCGGTGCTTGCTTCGCTACAAGCAGAAGAATAAGCGGTTGCAACGACTAACGGTGACGCCGTTCAGTTTCTGTCGGTTCAAGTCTATTTGGTGTTTGAGTTTGCCAACTCTTTTTCCTCAATCCTTTTCCTTAACCGCTCTGCTAAACCGATGCCCTTAACCGTGTGTCGTCTCGCATTCTGGCGAGGCTGGATGGGATCGACCTTTTTTGCAGGCTCTTTTACCGGTTTTTTTGGCCGTTAACCGTTTTTGTTCCAAATGCCCAGTTGCAGGCGCATTTTTCCGAGCCCTTGGTAACGGTCAGACCGACCGGTAGCTCGGCTGGAAAAAGCGCATTGGCAAACTTGTATTGAGCGATGCTGTGAAACTTGGCGTAAGTCAGGGATGACCTTACTCACCCGTATCTATTACACTGCGCCATCACATATAGTGACGCGTCCGAATGGATGTTGACGAGTCGGGTGGACTCATAGGCGCGTCGGCCGCACCATTTGATAGACGCCATTCGAGATACATAGGGCGATCAGAGATCAGCTTTATAAGGGGTAGGACTGGGTGGAATCAAGGTTGGACGATAAGCCAAGTGAGGCTGAGCTTTACAAGGCTAGCAAGCGCTATTAATGAGACTTAAGAAGATAAAGTTAGCTGGTTTCAAGTCCTTCGTTGATGCGACGACGGTGACCTTGCCCGGTAACCGCTGCGCTGTAGTTGGGCCGAATGGCTGTGGCAAGTCAAACATCATCGACGCCGTGCGTTGGGTTATGGGCGAAAGTTCAGCCAAGCAGCTACGCGGCGAAAATATCACTGATGTCATTTTTAACGGTTCAAATACTCGCAAACCTAATTCTGCGGCCAGCATCGAGCTCTCATTCGATAACTCTGACGGCCGCATTGGTGGTGAATACTCAGCCTATGCCGATATCGCTATTCGCAGGCAGGTGACACGCGACGGACAGTCTAACTATTTCCTTAATGGTAACCGCTGTCGCCGACGCGATATCCAGGACATTTTCTTAGGCACAGGTTTTGGACCGCGCAGCTATTCGATCATCGAGCAAGGGATGATCTCGCAGTTGGTTGAGGCGAAGCCTGACGAGTTGCGCGTCTATTTAGAAGAAGCCGCGGGTATCTCAAAATACAAAGAGCGACGTCGAGAAACCTCCAGGCGCATCGCCGACACGCGAGATAATTTGGCGCGCATAAACGATATTCGCGATGAATTAAGCCGGCAGTTGGATCGACTGAAGCGTCAGGCGCAAGCAGCGGAGCGCTACCGCGAGCTCAAGACCGAAGAGTCTCTTACGACCGCGCAGCTTTATGTCTTGCGTTATAACGCCTTGGAAAAGGATCGCATTGCTCACGACGAGCGCATTCAAAAAGCCGAAAGAGAACTCGAGCAGACCCTGGTCAATCAGAAAACGCTGGAAGCGCAAATTGAAGCGCAGCGCCTCAGCTATACCCAGCTGTCTGAACAGGTCAACCAAATACAGGGCGAGTTTTATAGCCTGGGTGCCGATATAGGGACCATCGAAGAGACGCTGCGTCTCAATGAAAGCCGTGCCAAGCAGTTGCTCGAAGAGCGGCGATCTGTAGAAGCCAAGCGGACGGAGAACCTGCAACAGATCGAGCAGGATGAGCGCGCCATTCGCACTATGCAAAGCGAGATCGAAGGTCTGGCACCATCGCTAACCATCGCGGCGGATGCAGACGCCACGGCACGAACTGCGCTAGAACGTGCAGAGCATGCAGGGCGGGAATGGCAGACGGAGTGGAACCAATTCTTAAGCAACTCAGCAGCGAGTGAAAAGCGCACTGAGGTACAGCGCTCGCGTATCGAGTACTTGCGGCAATCTAGCGAACAACTTAGCAGCCGGCTGGCGGAGATTCGGCAAGCAATCGAACAACCCAAGCAAGACTATGCGCCGATAGTCGAGCAACTGGCTTTAGAAATCTCCGGCATGGAAGATACCGGACGTAATGTAGATGCACAGCTTGCCCAGTGTCTGCAGCAACTTCGTGCGGGCAAGGAGCAAATTGCAGCTCAAGAACAGGTGTTGGCAGAGGCTCGCGCTAAAGAGCAGCGCTTACGCCAGGATTTGGCAAGCCTGCAGGCGGTACAAGACGCGGCGCTTGGGCAAGGCGGTCAGGAAGCAGAAGCCTGGATCGCTCAGAACGATTTGCATGACGCGCCACGGGTTGGCGAACATCTGGCTGTTGTACCCGGCTGGGAAAGCGCCATTGAGGCCGTTCTCGAGGACTTCTTGCAGGCGCTTGAAGTCGATTCGATTGATGCTCTATCGGCTTCACTTGCTGACCTGATTGAGGGTCGACTGACGTTGGTGCAGCATGCGGCGCATTCAACTACGGCGTACGGCGAGGATACCGTCGGCCTGCCGCCGTTGAGCTCTCTGATACGTTCGGAAGCTTTGTTAGACAGTTCACTAATGCACGGTGTCTATGCGGCGGAGTCCATTGACGTGGCTATGCGCTTACGTACCCGTTTGCAGAAGGGGCAAAGCATCATTACCCGAGAAGGGTTTTGGTTGGGGCTCGATTGGGTTCGGGTTTGTCAGAACGATGATGCAAGCAGCGGCATCATTGAACGGGGTCAGCAACTAGAAACCTTGAATTTAGAATTGGAACAAGCTGTAGCGCAATCAGAATCCTTGCAAACGCAGTTAAATCAACAGCGTGAAGCCTCCGCCGAATTAGAAGGACAGCGCGAAGTTCTGCAAGAGGAAGTCAACCGCTTAACCCAGGATTTGGGTAGCCGTCGCACCGATCACAGTGTGAGCCAGGTCAAAATGCAGGAGGCGGATGCGCGCCGTAGCGAGTTGCAAATAGAGGCTGATCGAATTCAACACCAGCTCGCGGATCAGGCGGAACAGGCAGATGCAGCAACACAGATATTGGCTGATTCCGAGAAGCAACAGGCTGCGCAGCAGTCTGCGCGAGGCGTTTTAGATGCTGCGAAAGAGCAAATCGAAAGGCAGCTCTACGCCGCGCGGGAAGCAGCTAACCAAAGCCGTGAACAGTTTCATGAAATCAGGCTGAAGCATGAAGCTTTACAAGGTGAACTCCGCGTTAGTCTGACCGCGAAGGATCGGTTACAGGCGCAAAAAAATGAATTGGCGGAGCGCCTTGTCGGCATTGAGCAGGGTATACGCGAAAGCTCTGGCCCCATGGGACCATTGCGGAATGAGTTAAGCGATAAGTTAGCCGCTCGGATTACAGTAGAAGATAGATTGGTATCGACTCGCGGCGAATTGCAGGGCGTTGAGGTGGCGATCGAAGGGCTTGAAGCTGAGCGCGCCAAAGTCGAAGTAGCGAGTAATGGCTATCGTTCGCAGCTTGAAGGTGAACGAGTGCAGCGCCAAGGTCTTACCGTTAACCAGCACAACTTGATAGATCAAATAGCGGCCACTGGACACGACCGCAGCGATGTAACGCAGGCGATGCCAGAGGATGCCGAAGAGGCGGCGTGGAGTGAAAGCCTGGAACGTATTGCGCGTCGCATTCAGCGTCTCGGTGCTATTAACCTTGCTGCGATTGAAGAGTTCGACCAAGAGTCTGAGCGTAAAAACTACCTCGATGGCCAGGCTCAAGATCTTGAAGAAGCGCTCACCACGCTGGAAAGCGCTATGCAGAAAATCGATAAAGAGACCAAGGTTCGTTTTAAAGATACGTTCGAAGCCGTTAATGCCAAGTTAGGCGAACTGTTCCCGAAAGTGTTTGGCGGCGGTCGCGCCCATTTAGAGTTGGTCGACGAAGACTTGCTTGATACAGGCGTGACCTTAATGGCGCAGCCTCCTGGCAAACGTAACGCGAGCGTGCAGTTGCTGTCCGGCGGCGAAAAAGCCATGACTGCAGTGGCTTTAATCTTTGCTATTTTTCATCTGAATCCCAGTCCGGTCTGTCTGCTGGACGAGGTTGATGCACCGCTAGACGACATGAACGTCACGCGCTTTGCGGCCTTGATTAAAGAGATGTCGGAGAGTGTTCAGTTTTTGGTGATCACGCATAACAAGATTACAATGGAAATGGCCGATTATCTGATGGGTGTTACGATGCACGAACCTGGTGTGTCACGATTGGTTTCCGTAGACGTAGAGTCCGCTATTGCGCTTGCGGTTGCTTAGCGCTGGCGACTCGTATTGCACCGAGGGACGCTATAGCGGCGAAGATTCGATTTAGCTAAGGCGATAACTGCTTTGGCGGAAAGCATGGTTTGAGCGTGATTGAACGAACCAAGTGAAAGTTGCGTAGGGCTGCAAATTGGATATTAAGGACCTTATTTTAATTGTTGGTGGCTTATTGTTGGTAGCGGTCATAGGCCATTGGGCATGGTCTACATGGCGCGCGCGAACAGGCAGCTTGCGCATGGACATATCCCCTAAGAATCGCCCTGATCCCGCCAGTCCCAATGTTTCCGAGTTTTCTGTCGAACTGCCGAATGGCGGCGCGCGGGTGATAAGCGAGGCACTTCACGACAGCCGTAAACCGGACCCACCTGATGACCGCGCAAAGCCAGGCAAGGTTTCCTCAGCACCGATTGCGACGGAGAAGGGGGCCAGCGAGGACGCGGCATCAGAGAGCGTCTTTGTCACTGAAGTGAGGGCAGCTAACGGACGTCCGGACGGTGGATTGCGAATGCCTCTTGCGCCAACCGCTGACGCCTCTATTGAGCGCAAACATGCTGCAGAAAACACCGCTACATCTTTACCGGAAGACTCGTCTCAAACCGATTCAGAAAAAGAGAACCCCGCTCGAGACGCAAACTTCACTGCGTCCGGGGCGTCTGCGAATTCAGCAGCCGAACCATCGGCGCGCGTGGTACGCAGGCAGAAAGCAAAAAAGGCCGCTTCCAATGCCAGCAGGCAGATGGAAATAGAGCTGCCTGGCGAAATGGAGACCGCTCAAGAAATACTCGTCATCAACGTGCTGGTCAGTGGTGAGCCGCTTATATCTGGCGGCGATTTGGTGGCGACGCTGCGCAGGCACGGGCTCCGCTTCGGCGATATGAATATTTTTCATCGTCTTGATCCCGATACGCAGGCCATTCAATTTAGCGTCGCTAACGCGGTCGAACCTGGGTCATTTGACCTAGCCGATCTCGATGCTTTTGCGTCACCCGGAATCACTTTTTTCATGCGGCTGCCAGCTGCTGGCGATGCACTGGAAATTCTTGATGGAATGATCGACGTCGCAAGAGAGTCAGCTGTGGCGCTTCACGCCGAGCTTAAAGATGAGAGCATGAGTGTATTTACGGGCCAGACCGCCGAGCATTTGCGTCAGCGAGTGGCAGATTTTCGGCGTAGACAGCTCACGCGAAACGCCGACTCCAAAGCGTGAGCGATCAACGCCACATGGTTGCAACGAAAGCGCGCGTCCAAGCATTACAGGATAGCCTGACTCGTCATTTGCACCATTACCACGTCCTCGATGCACCTCAAATCAGCGATGCGGAATATGATCAATTGTTTGATGAACTAGTCGAGCTGGAGCGTCAAAATCCTGCATTAGTTACACCGGACTCGCCGACGCAGCGCGTTGGCGCGCCGCCTTTGGACGGATTCGAGAAGGTGGCCCACCCTGTTCCCATGCTGTCGTTGGACAAGTGCATTAGTGAAACTGAAGTGGCGGATTGGTTAGAGCGCTGTCGCTCTCGGCTGCAGTTCACGGATAAGCTTGAGTTGACCTGCGAGCCAAAAATCGACGGTGTGGCGGTTGCTCTAACATATGAGAATGGTGTTCTCGTCGGTGCAGCCACTCGAGGTGACGGGCAAACTGGTGAAAACATTCTCAACAACGTGAAAACGATCCGTTCCGTACCTTTGCGGATTCGCGGCGACAGTGTTCCGAAAAACATAGAAATTCGCGGCGAGGTATATATACCGCTGGACGCTTTTGCGCGATTTAATGAAGCGGCAGCGGTTCGCGGTGAGAAGCCGATGATTAACCCGCGCAACGGAGCTGCCGGCAGCTTACGGCAGCTGGACCCTAAGATTACCGCTTCGCGTCCGCTTACCCTTTTTGCTTACAGCATGGGCTGGTCCTCTGACGATTGGCAGCCACAGACTCATTATGAGGTGATTGCGGCTTTCTCTCGCTGGGGACTGCCTACCAACCCCCGGCTCGAGCGTATGTCCACTGTCGCAGAATGCATGCATTACTTTGAGCGACTTCTGGCAGATCGCAGCGCGCTGGGTTACGAGATTGATGGCGCGGTACTGAAGGTGGATCAGCTTGCGCAGCAGCAGCTGCTGGGCGCGGTCACTCGCAAACCGCGCTGGGCAATGGCTTTTAAGTTTCCGGCGGAGGAAGCGGCCACGGATCTTCAGGATGTTGAATTCCAGGTTGGTCGAACCGGTGCGATTACGCCGGTGGCAAAGCTCAAACCCATCTTCGTTGGCGGGGTCACGGTGACCAATGCAACGTTGCATAACATGGACGAAATCCGTCGTTTAGATTTGCGCGTTGGTGATCGGGTAATCGTGCGTCGTGCTGGCGATGTGATTCCGCAGGTCAGGGCTGTGATCAGTGCGCAGCGCCCGGCTGATACAAAGCCGGTTGTGATGCCCTCATTGTGTCCCTCTTGCGGGAGTGGTCTGGTCGGTGGCGATGAAGAGGTGATGGTGCGGTGTAGCGCCTCCGTGCATCGATGTCCGGCGCAATTGATTGAGGGCTTGAAGCACTTCGCATCGCGCCTCGCTATGGACATTGCCGGTTTAGGTGAGAAGGTAATCATACAATTGGTCGAACAAAGCGTTGTAGCCAACGCAGCGGACTTATACACCTTAACTCAAGCGCAGCTGGTCGCGTTGGAGCGGCTTGGCCCGAAGTCAGCAGATAATCTTTTGCAGGCTATAGAGGCAAGTAAACAGACCACCTTCGCCCGATTTATATATGCATTAGGTATTCGTGAAGTGGGTGAGGCAACGGCGCTCGCGTTGGCACAGAACTTTTTTGATTACGATAATCTGGTGGCAGCTGATCAAACAGAGCTCGAGCAGGTGGCCGATGTGGGACCGGTGGTGGCGGGTAATATTTTGAAATTCTTCGATGATCCCGCGAATCGCGAGGTTGCTGACGGTTTAATGGCGCGGGGTGTGCAATGGGCGGTAGTAAAACCTTCGCAATCCGTGCAACCCCTAACTGGGCAGACTTGGGTTGTCACCGGTAGCCTTGAAAGATTGACTAGGAATGAAGCAAAACAGAAGCTCATTGGTCTGGGCGCTAAAGTGGCGGGCTCAGTCTCTGCGAGGACCACGCAAGTCGTAGCGGGTCCTGGAGCGGGTTCTAAATTAGATAGAGCGAGAGAGCTGGATGTTCCCGTGATGAATGAAGCCGAGCTGGTACAGCTATTTGAACAATCAGATGCGGGTTCGTCATGAGGGTAAATCGATTCACGAAGAGCGTTATTGGTTGCCTCGGCTGTGTTCTGGTTGTTAGCCTGCTTGGTGCTTGCGCCTCTAACCGGCAGCAGGAACCCGGTACCATTTGTGCGAAACTTGCCGACAACAAAGGCTGGATGACGGCAGTTCGCGCGGCTAAGAAAAAGTGGGATATGCCGGTTCACGTCGGGTTGGCGTTTATACATCGCGAATCATCTTTCGTCGCGAATGCGCGTCCGCCGCGCAAACGCCTGCTCGGTGTGCTGCCAATGGGCCGTTCCTCGTCGGCGTATGGTTACGCTCAGGCCACTAATGAAGCTTGGTCCGACTATAAGAAAAGTACCGGGAAGCGATTCGTCCGCCGCGACGATTTTGAGGACGCGATTGATTTTGTGGGTTGGTATAACGATCAAAGCAATCGGCGGCTGCGTATCAAAAAGACTGATGCATACCGGCTCTACCTTGCCTACTACAGCGGTCATGGCGGATACGAGCGGGGCACCTGGCGCAAATCGAAGGCTGTGCAGAGCTACGCTCGTAAGGCTGCGGATCAATCCAAGCGCTATGCTAGGGAATTACGCCGCTGCAAAGGTCGTATCCGCTGAGGCGTGATTGGGTGGGGTGCAAGCTACAGGTCGAGGCTGGCGTAGACTACAACTAGATAGGATTAGAGTTGGTAAAGCTTTGCCGGCATACGTGGCAGCGAATCGTGATTGCTGATGACATCGACCAACCATTTCAAATAGGGTTTCGCCTGCTTCAGCAGAAGTTTGACACTAACGTCACCCTCATCGGCGCGAAAAGCTCGCCGGTAGATTGGTGCGTAATACAAGGGATGTCCTAGTAAAAACGGCTCCGCGCCAAACGCATGGCGGACGTTATTGAAGTCATCGCGACAATCTACCATGTTGGGCAAAATGACGACGGCAGGCAGCCGCTCATCAGCGGTCGAGCGCTTATCTATAAGCTCCTGCAGCCCAGCGAGAAATTTGTGCGTCGCGAAAACGTCCGCGTCTGCAACCGAAGTGGGTACGAAGATGATGTCGCAATGCAGCAAAAATGAGCTGCGGATGGGGTCGCTGCCGGCAGGGCTGTCGAAAATAATGAACTTTTGCCGCTGCGGGCGCGCTCGGTCGTGGCCAATGTGATTGACGATATTGCCGTTGTTAGGAGATCCGGATGCTAGGAAAAAGTCTTCATCACGGACGACTGAAAAACGCTCGTTTGTAAAGCGTTGCAGCGAATCACTACTGGTTGCCTGCGGGTCGAGGTCGATGATCTCGATGTCGGCATTTTGATGGCGGGTCGCCAATCCAAGCCCGGCCATCAAAGCGAGCGTACTTTTTCCGACACCCCCCTTGGAATTGCCGAATATAATATTCGTCGGGGAAGCAATCTTTTTGAGCCGGTCAGGCTTAATCGATTCTACGCTCAAGACTATCCTTTAGTGAGAGGGGCCGGGGGCCCCAGCCCTATTTTTTAGCCGGTAAGCTCATCGTCGTCATCGCCGTCTTCATCCACCGCGGCGGTAAATGAAGCAAGTCGGTCAGATATGACGTCGCGATTTTCGTCGGAGCCCCAATCTGTAGAAATTTCACCGACCAGCTTGGCACCTTCCATGGTTTCCAGCGATCCATATTGGATTTTGCCGCGGATGCGTCCCGAGGAACAGACGGTAAGTTTGCCGGAAAGTTGCAGGCTGTCTTCAACAGTGCCCTCAATTTTTGCTGTTTCACCAGAGATGTCACCTTGGACTACACCACCGGGGCCGACTATGAGGTGTTTGACAGCTACTTTGCCAACAATCTTGCCATCAATGCGCGCAGTGCCATCTATAGCCAGAGACGCGCCCTCTAAGTGCGTTTGAGCACCAACGTAAAATTCGTACTCGGAATCTGAATCTGCCATCACAACCTCTCAAAAGTCCACAAGTTCATCGTTATTAAAACGGTTATTAAAAAGCGACGATTCGCTTTATTTCCGACCTTCTGTGAGGTCGCCAAAGGATTTGATGTTATCACTTCCCGCTGTACGTTGAGTTATCAGTTCGCCGCTCACTATGGCGCCCGGGCTGACTGACAACTGATTGAATTTTATGACGCCACTGACGTGGGCCGACCCCCCTATCGTGACGAGTTGCGATGCGTTGATAGTGGCTT
>CENJ01052778.1_pt1 | contig 19643 bp, 16 predicted proteins | sample 356161 | NCBI WGS metagenome assembly CENJ01 (sample SAMEA2619531, study PRJEB7988) | marine metagenome | biome: marine biome (ENVO:00000447); feature: surface water layer (ENVO:00002042); material: "saline water (ENVO:00002010), including plankton (ENVO:xxxxxxxx)" | depth 5 m
TTATAATAAACAAATTGGCCTACGACAGAATCTCCGACGCAGGAATAACTATTAGTGGCAATTTTATACCCCTCAGTGCAACCAAATCTCACCAGAGGTGTTGAGGATCAAAAAATATGATGCAGGTTTGCCACACCATAGAATATGACCATATGATAGGCCTTAATACTATAAATATAGCATAATTAATAGCAGCTTGCTCAAAGTTGATAGGTCATGTAAATTTCACTAACCGAGTTTGAGGATCACATGAATAACCTAAAATTACCAATATTATCATTCCTGACAATTTTTTTCGTATTCAGTTGCACCAGCGATTCTAATGTTGTGGGCGGAAATACGGATAAAAACTATCTTTCATCACTCCCAGCAGCAGAAAGTGATGAGCGTGAAACTATATGGGATGCCTTTAACAGAGAGGCAACGCGTGAACCAGTAAAAGTAAACCGGTATATTTGGCAGGCAGCTCTCGATGTTTTAGATTTTATGCCAATTGAAACCATAGATCCATTTTCAGGCGTCATCGTTAAAGGTTTCGGTGTGCCACCAGGAGGTAAAACTCAATACCGAGCCACAATTTACGTAGTTGACCCCGCATTAGAGGCTCGCTCGCTTCGGGTGTCAATGCAGACTAAATCTGGGCCAGTTAGCACTGCCACAATGAAGGAAATAGAAAACGCAATTCTTTCGAGAGCGAGACAAATGCGCAGAGCGGACGGGTTATCCTAAATAATTTCACCACCTCTTAGTTATGAAATCTCACAAAGGCAGTAGCGCTATCACTTAATAATATCTGTCTAAAAACTTTTATATATTCTATCTATGGACGCTGACTGTGTTTAGATTTATCAAAAGAAAATATTGAAGCTGAGCTACGTTTGAGGAAGATTTCATGACTGCCTATAATCCCGCAAAAATTGAGCCAAAATGGCAGCGTATGTGGGACGACTCGAAAGTCTTTAATTCCAAAGTAGACTTACAAAAGCCAAAATATTATGTTTTGGAAATGTTCCCATACCCATCGGGACGAATACACATGGGTCATGTACGCAACTACACTATGGGTGATTTGGTTGCGCGATACAAACTAAGCACAGGTTTTAATGTTTTACATCCAATGGGCTGGGATGCATTTGGGATGCCTGCGGAAAATGCAGCAATGGCTTCAGACGGTCATCCGAAGGAATGGACCTATAACAATATCTCAGTCATGAAAGATCAAATGAAACCACTCGGTTTGTCAATTGACTGGCAAAGGGAGTTTGCGACCTGCGACCCAGAATATTATGGCCAACAACAGTCCCTCTTTCTTGATTTTTTAAAAGCAGGCTTGGTATATAGGAAAAATGCTGTTGTTAATTGGGATCCAGTCGACTTTACGGTTCTTGCAAATGAACAAGTAGAAAATGGCAGGGGTTGGAGATCTGGAGCAGTCGTAGAACGAAGAGAATTAACGCAATGGTTTTTTAAAATTTCCAAATACTCTGAAGATTTATTGGCTTCTATCGATCAGTTAGATAGCTGGCCAGCAAAAGTAAAGTTGATGCAAACGAATTGGATTGGTGAGTCCAAGGGCTTAGAGTTTGCTTTCAAAACCTTAAATGCGCCAGATGGATTTGAAAACATTGAAGTATACACAACTCGTCCGGATACTCTGCTAGGCGCATCTTTTGTCGGAATATCTGCGGATCACCCTCTTGCCCGAGAACTTGAAAAGATAAATTCTGATATCGCAGTCTTCAATAATCAGTGTAGGCAAATGTCTACATCAGAAGCAGAAATGGAAAAAGCAGAGAAAAAAGGTATTAATACTGGTATTTTAGTTAGTCACCCTTTGGATCCAGAAGTTAAGCTTCCGGTTTGGATCGCAAACTTTATCCTGATGGATTATGGAACGGGGGCAATATTCGCTTGCCCAGCGCACGATCAAAGAGATTTAGACTTCGCCCGAAAGTATAATCTGCCTGTAATAGACACTTTTTACTCTCTGGAAAATGAAGAAGAAGTGAGAGATATAGCATTTGTTCCACCCAAGTCCGAACGTGTCAAATGGGTAAACCACTTCACCGGCGTTGAAATAGCCACTGGTGCAGAAGCAATAGACCAGACTATTCGCTTCGCCGAAAAACAAGGTTGGGGAAAGGGTGTTACAAAATATCGATTGCGAGACTGGGGGCTTAGCAGACAACGGTACTGGGGGTGCCCAATTCCAGTAGTCCACTGCGATAGCTGTGGACTAGTCGCGGAAAAGAAGGAAAATTTGCCAGTCCAGCTACCTGATGATGTGAAATTTGATAAACCGGGTAATCCACTAGACAGACATGAGACCTGGCGCAAATGTAAATGCCCAGAATGTGGTAAAACTGCATTAAGAGAGACGGACACAATGGACACATTTGTTGATTCAAGTTGGTATTTTACCAGGTTTACTTCTCCTAAATCACAAACTCCAACTACTAAGAATGAAATAAATTATTGGATGAATGTAGATCAATATATTGGTGGTGTTGAGCATGCTATACTTCATCTTCTTTACTCTCGATTTTTTGCTCGTGCTATGCATCACTGTGGGCACCTCCCAGACACAGCCATAGAGCCGTTTGACGCACTTTTTACTCAAGGAATGGTAACACATGCAATATATGAACGATCTAACCCAAATGGACGCCCAACGTACTTTTTTCCAGAAGAAATAGAATTGAAAGACGGCAAAGCTTTTTTAAAAAGTGATGGCGGTGAAGTGACAATAATACCATCTGCAAAAATGTCTAAATCAAAAAATAATGTTGTGGACCCGGTAGCAATAATTGATGCATTTGGTGCAGACACTGCACGTTGGTTTGTCCTCTCAGACAGCCCGCCAGAAAGAGACGTAGAATGGACAACATCTGGTGTGGAAGCAGCTAACAGACATTTGACGAGGGTTTACAAAGTTGTTTTGGAAATAATCAAAGACGAAACGCCTGCAAACGAAAATGACATGACCCTGCAAAAGGAAATACACAAAACAATTCATGACGTTACTTTGGGATTAGAATCTTTTGGTTTCAATTCTGCAATAGCTAGGCTCTACGGGTTTACGAATACTCTAGCCAAATCAAAAGCTGGTAGTGATACCAAGAGGGCTGGGGCAAAAGCTCTAATTCAGTTAATGGGACCGATGACGCCCCATTTAGCGGAAGAACTTTGGGACAAATTAGGAGGAGACGGTTTGGTAGTCTCAGCCAAATGGCCAAAAGCTGATCCAGACCTTTTAGTTGATGATGAAATAACCCTACCCATACAAATAAATGGTAAACGGCGTGCAGAAATTACTGTGCCAAAAGACACTGATACTGTGGAAATCGAAAAAATTACTCTTCTTTCTGAACCTGTTATTAAAGCCCTGAATGGCCATAGCCCCAAGAAAGTGATTGTGGTTCCGGGACGAATTATAAATGTTGTCGTTTGATAAAAAAAAGTATATTTTTTCTCTTCTATTGAGCGTTTTTATAGCCGGTTGCTCTTTTGAACCAGCTTGGATAGCTGGAAACAATAAAGCAAAGATTTTTTGGCAAAAAATAGATTTAAAAGAACCTAAAACAAGTAGTGAGTTCCGCCTGAATCGCTATCTAGTATCAAGGGTTGGGGATGCGGAAGATGCAGAGTTTTTCCTAGAATATGAGCTTTTTACTGAGACCAAACGAACTGCGTTATCTTTCGATGGAAAAGCATATAGAATTCGTATTCAGGGTGAAGTAAAATTTAGCTTAATTCACAATAGCAAAAATTTAGTTTTGGTCAGCTCAAGTGTAAAAGATAGTGTCGGCTACTCAGATGCAATATTAGCAGTAACTGATCAAGCATCGGAACGTGATGCTTACGAACGTTTGATGGTTTTACTTGGAGATAAAATAGTAGATGAACTATTAAGATCTGAGACTTTATACGATGAAACTTAGCCCTAAAGAAATCCCAAGATTTTTAGGAAATCCGGATCCAACCATAGCTGCAATTCTTTTTTACGGATCTGACACTATGCGCGTAGCATTGAAGCGACAAGAGTATTTAGAAAACTTGTTAGGTTCAACCGCGGAACAGGAAATGCGGTTGACGAAATTTACTGGAGATGACGTCCTTAAGGACCATACGGCTGCATTTGATGCAATTAAATCAGTAGGTTTTTTCCCTGGTCAACGCGCTGTTTTGATTGAAAATAGCTCAGACAGAGCATCAAAGATTATTTTTGACTGTATTGAGTCGTGGAAACAACCAGATGCCCAAATTGTGGTTACCAGTGGACAGTTAAAGCCAACTTCCCAGTTAAGAAAAAGCTTTGAGACTTCTAAGAGTACTTTAGCTGTACCAATTTACGATAATCCATTGAATGAGATAGAAATCAAAAAAGAATTAACACGGGCAGGAATCCAAATAAACGATCCAAATATCATGACAGGCCTTCATGGTCTTTCCAAAGAATTAGAACCTGGTGATTTTCGTAATACCTTGGAAAAGATTTATCTATATAAATTAAGTGATAAATCTCCATTGACCTCACAGGACATAACTGTATGCAGTCCAATTTCTGCTGAAGCCAGTTTAGAAGACATAATTTATACGGTATCAGTTGGAGCAACTAGTAAAATTAGTCGTATTTTAAACAGACTTGAGGCGCAAGGCGTTCAGCCTGTTGCACTATGCCTTTCGTTTCAAAGGCATTTCAAACTATTGCTTAGGCTTAAAAGCCATGAAGGATCTCCAACCGACGCAATTTCAAATCAAAAACCTCCTATATTTGGTCCGAGGCGAAATGCTATTCTCAGTCAATTAAGGTTATGGAACATTGAAAATTTAAAAGTCGCACTGGCTTGTTTTGTTGAGCTCGATCTAAATTTAAGATCGGTGGCAAGCAATTACCCTACTTTAGCGATGACAGAGAGAATTTTGATCAGAGTTGCAATGCTTGTAAAATAATAAAACTATTTAAACCCAAGGCTTTCACCCAGAATATTAAAATCTGACAAAAATTTTGCAGCCATATCAACTGCGTCGCCGGTCGCATTTGCCTTTGTAGCTTCCAAAGAATCCTCTGCCACTGCCATGAGTTCGTCAAACATTTTCTTATCAAAATCGGCTTTTAAAACGGCTTTTTCCGCCAAGACCGATACACCTTTACCCAATTCTGCGAAACCTCCAGTTACGACATACTCACTTGTATCTTTTTCTTGGACTACACGGAGAACACCGGGGCGAAGAGTGGTAATTAACGGGGCATGATTAGCCAACGCTGTCATATCTCCATCTGCACCTGGGATCTCAACAGATATTGCCTCCGAAGAGAACAAAAGTTTTTCTGGACTAACTACATCAACTTGCATTGTTTTTCCAATTATTCCCTAAATATTTAAGCTGCTTCTGCAGCCATTTTTTCGGCCTTTGCTATTACTTCGTCTATTCCACCGACCATATAAAAGGCACCCTCCGGTAAATGATCATATTCACCATTAACAACCGCTTTGAAAGATGAAATTGTGTCCTCTAATGGTACCTGCACGCCATCTGACCCAGTGAAAACTTTTGCAACGTCGAATGGCTGAGAGAGAAATCGCTGTATTTTTCTTGCGCGGGCTACGGTCAACTTATCTTCTTCAGAAAGCTCATCCATACCCAGGATAGCAATGATATCTTGAAGAGATTTATACCTCTGTAGAATTCCTTGCACAGAACGAGCAACATCATAGTGTTCCTCGCCCACAACAGCGGGATCCATAAGTCTTGAAGATGAATCGAGGGGATCAACTGCGGGGTAAATCCCCAACTCTGAGATAGCACGAGATAAAACTGTTGTGGCATCTAAATGTGCAAAGGTTGTTGCGGGAGCAGGATCTGTCAAATCGTCGGCAGGCACATATACTGCTTGAATTGAAGTAATCGAACCATTTTTCGTGGAAGTAATACGTTCCTGCATAGCTCCCATATCAGTCGCAAGTGTTGGCTGGTATCCCACAGCGGATGGTATTCGACCAAGTAGCGCGGAAACTTCAGATCCAGCCTGTGTAAATCTAAAAATATTGTCGACAAAAAACAGAACATCCGTACCAGACTGGTCTCTAAATTGCTCTGCCAATGTAAGACCCGTTAAAGCAACTCGCGCACGAGCACCTGGAGGTTCATTCATCTGCCCATAAACAAGTGCAACCTGAGATTCTTCTAGGTTATCTGGTTTTATAACGTTGGATTCAATCATTTCATGATAAAGATCATTACCTTCACGTGTACGCTCCCCTACGCCTGCAAAAACAGAGAAGCCAGAGTGTACTTTCGCGATATTATTTATCAATTCCATGATAAGAACAGTTTTGCCGACACCAGCTCCACCGAACAAACCAATTTTACCACCTTTTGAGTAAGGCGCTAGTAGATCAATAACTTTGATCCCTGTGACCAATACTTCTGACTCTGTAGATTGCTCAGAAAACTCCGGAGCTGGCTGGTGAATTGCGCGATGTTCATCCGCTTTGACAGGACCCTGCTCGTCAACAGGCTCTCCAACCACGTTCACAATCCGTCCTAAAGTGGCATTTCCTACTGGTACAGAGATTGGTCCTGCCGTATCTACGACTTCCTGTCCCCTGACTAACCCTTCAGTTGCATCCATAGCAATTGTGCGCACTGTATTCTCACCTAGATGCTGGGCCACTTCAAGCACTAGCGTTTTACCGTTATTATCGGTATTAAGAGCATTTAAGATCTCAGGTAAATGATCGTCGAACTGAACGTCCACTACCGCACCAATTACTTGGGTAACTTTACCTTTTGCATTTGCCATATCTATTTCTCCGGTTCTTAGAGCGCTTCAGCGCCCGAAATTATTTCAATCAGCTCGTTGGTTATCACGGCTTGTCGTGATCGGTTATATTGAATTGTTAACTTATCGATCATATCACCAGCATTGCGCGTAGCATTATCCATAGCAGACATTCTGGCTCCCTGTTCAGAAGCTCCATTTTCTAGTAATGCAGCAAAAATTTGGGTACCAACGCCCCTTGGCAATAAATCAGCGAGTATTTCCTCTTCGGTCGGTTCATACTCATAACTCACAATTTCTGCTTTTGTGCCCTCATCATCATCAAAACTTGCAGGGATAACTTGTTGTGCAGTTGGTATCTGCGTGACTACGTTTACAAATTTTGAATAAAATAGGGTAGCTATGTCAAACTCTCCAGCAGTGAACCTCTCCAGAATTGACTTAGATATAGCCTGAGCATCAGTATATCGGATTGACTTAATCTCAGATAAATCAATGTGATCAACAAAATGCTTACCAAGATCTCTTTTTACAACGTCACGACCTTTTTTACCTACCGTTACGATTTTTACTGTCTTGCCCTGTTCTAGAAGTTTCAGTGCATGCGACTTCGCCAACTTGGCAATATTTGAGTTAAAACCACCACACAAACCACGTTCGGCCGTCATTACAACCAACAAATGCGTCTGATCTTTGCCGGTCCCCACTAGTAATTGAGGACCGCCTGAGCCTGCAGCATTTGCCGATGCCAAGGCACCCAAAACAGAATTAAATCTCTCTGTGTACGGCCGAGAAGCTTCTGCCGAATCCTGCGCACGCCGAAGTTTCGCTGCAGCAACCATCTGCATAGCCTTGGTGATCTTGCGCGTGTTTTTCACGCTTTCGATACGATTTTTTAAGTCCTTTAGACTTGGCATAGCCGGATCCCCTTAAGCAAAATCTGCTGTGTATTCATCCAATGCTGATCGGATTTTATCTTCAACTTCACCTTTAATCTTGGGGTCGTCATTTGTAATATGTTCTAGAAGGCCTGCGTGTTTTCCACGAAGATGCGCTAGCAATCCGTTTTCAAAAAAGCCTACTTGATTAACGTCAACTTTATCTAAGTAACCGTTAGTACCAGCGTAAATTAAACAGACGATCTCGGCATTAGTTAGTGGAGAATATTGTGCTTGCTTCATAAGTTCAGTAAGCCGAGCACCACGGTTCAGTAGCTGTTGAGTAGCTGCATCTAAATCTGAGCCAAATTGTGCAAATGCTGCCATTTCACGATACTGCGCCAACGACAATTTGACGGGGCCAGCGACTGATTTCATTGCGTTTGTTTGGGCAGATGATCCAACTCTAGATACAGATAAACCAGTATTAACCGCGGGGCGGATCCCCTGATAAAATAACTCCGTTTCCAGGAAAATTTGACCGTCGGTGATAGAAATAACATTTGTTGGAATAAACGCCGAAACGTCCCCACCTTGCGTTTCTATCACTGGTAAAGCTGTTAAAGATCCAGCTCCATTATCCTCGTTCAACTTAGCGGATCTCTCCAGCAAACGTGAGTGTAGGTAGAAAACATCGCCCGGATAGGCCTCTCGGCCTGGTGGACGTCTAAGCAAGAGTGACATTTGACGGTATGCGACTGCTTGCTTGGATAAATCATCATAAATTATGAGTGCATGTCTACCATTATCGCGAAAATATTCAGCCATCGAAGTAGCTGAGTAAGGTGCTAGAAATTGCATAGGAGCTGGATCAGATGCAGTTGCAGCTACTACAATTGAATATTCAATCGCACCACTTTCCTCCAGTTTTTTAACAAGCTGCGCTACCGTAGATCTTTTTTGCCCTACCGCTACGTATATGCAATACAATTTTTTACTCTCATCATCACCAGCGGCGTCGTTGTAACTCTTTTGGTTAAGAATGGTGTCAAGAGCTACAGCGGTTTTACCAGTTTGACGATCTCCAATAATCAACTCTCGTTGTCCCCTACCGATGGGTATCATAGCATCAACTGATTTAAGTCCAGTCGCCATAGGCTCATGAACTGATTTACGAGGAATAATACCAGGAGCCTTGACGTCTGCTACCCGACGTTCAACCCCCTTGATTGGTCCCTTTCCATCTATTGGATTACCTAGGCCATCTACGACACGCCCTAAAAGAGCATCACCAGCAGGAACATCAACAATTGAATTAGTGCGCTTTACTACGTCACCCTCTTTGATATCTCTGTCAGACCCAAAAATAACGACGCCAACATTGTCACTTTCCAAATTAAGGGCCATACCGCGAATTCCACCTGGGAATTCCACCATCTCACCAGCTTGCACATTATCTAGGCCATGAACCCTTGCAATACCGTCACCCACCGACAAAACCCGGCCAATTTCTGCAACCTCTGTCTCTTGCCCAAAGTTCTTTATTTGATCTTTTAAAATTGCAGATATTTCTGCTGCTTGGATACCCATTACCCGACCTCTTTCATAACAGTTTGAAGGGAATTCAATTTAGATCGAATTGAAGTGTCTATCATCTTCGATCCAACTTTTATTACAATGCCACCAATGATTGATTCATCAACCGATGCATTAATCTTAATTTCTTTTCCAACACGCTCTTTAATAGCTTTTGCTAACTTGTCAGATTGTCCCTGTGTTAAACTTTTTGCGCTCACAACATCAACAGTAATCTCACCTTTGTGTTCAGCAACCAAAAATTTTAGCTGACGAAGAAATGAGTCCATTACAAACAGCCGTCGTTTTGATGCCATAAGAGCTAACGTGTTAGTGAGATTAGCAAGCAACTTCATTTTAATACCAATAGCTACTATGGCTGCTTTTTGGTCATCTCGAGTGTATAATGGCGAGGCGATGAGATCCCTCAATTCCTGGCTATTACCTAGCGCTTCAGACAAACTTTCAACATTGTTCGCCAGCTCTGATACTTCGTCAGACTCCAATACTAAGTCGAATATAGCTTTCGCATATCGCGAAGCCACACCCATTGAAATTGAAGCTGTCTCAGACACGTACTTCCTTTCGGCTTAACTAAACGTCAACTATTTGTAAATTAACGCGGTTACTTTCCATCGCTCTCAGAATAAACTGAAATCGATGCGGTATTAGCAGAGCTAATCACTTCTAGCAACATGGTAAAATGACTTAATTGGACTTAATTACAATTATTTGGTTGGGCGGTATTTTTTTTACAATTGCAAACCGAAAATATTCAAAGGTTTTCACCGATGATTTTCAAGAGAAAGCAGCAGCTTAGCCTATCGGTTTTGGCTCAACCAAACCTCCTAAAAGCCCTATAGCCTTTTCCTTTGCTGATTTCTTTATTTTGTGGACTGGTGGATAGCGTGTGCTTGCCTCTATGATGATTACTCCTCCCGCCAAAATAGGAAGGTATTTTCCAGATCCTTCAAAAAATTGACTGATTCTTTGCAAATTTTTTCGATGAGATGGGAGCTGATATAAAGCCATTCTGTGTCTTTCCGGTATAAATGACTGTGATCTCAACTGCGCTTCAAGTTGCCCAATGGAATATGGCCTTCCATAGCCAAACGGCGTTTTGTCACTTCGACACCAAAAACCTGCGCGATTGGGAACAATAAATAAGGCTTTGCCACCAGGGCCCAATACTCGCAGTGCCTCGTCAAGCATCATTGATGGATATTCTGATGTCTCCAATCCATGCATAATTATCAGCCGATCTGCAAATCCAGTATCAATTGGCCACTGGTGTTCATGTGTTAGAACTGATTGATTTTGCTGACCTAAAGGCCAGTGCAAAGCTCCCTGTGGGCCTGGCATAAGCGAAATAATTTTTCTGGAATTATCATAAAAATGCCGCAGGATAGGATTTGCAAAACCATAACCCATCATTTTGTAACCAGATTGAACCGGCCACATTTTAAGAACTTGAGCACTAATTGCTTTTTGAGCTGCTCGACCCAATGCTGATCGATAATAAAAGTTTTTTAAGTCTTGAACATCGAGGTGCATTGCATAAAACTCTCAATTGGGACAGCATAGATGCACTGTAAACATTTTTTGGTGAAACGTCATGTCTTTTGAACTTTTAACAATTCCTTGCTTATCGGATAATTATGCATTTTTGGCCCACGACGCTGATACAATGGTAACTCTGCTTGTTGATGCTCCCGAACCTGAACCTATTTTAAGTAAACTTAAGGAAAAAAGTTGGGTCTTAACTCATGTCTTATTGACTCATCATCATTGGGATCATGTGGATGGATTATCTAAATTACTTGAATATTATTCACCTCAAATAATAGGGTCATCTTCAGATACAGAGCGCCTACCCCCAATACACTTGCCCGTTCGCGAGAATGATGAGATTAAAATAGGGAATAATGTTGGCAAGGTCTTTGAGGTTTCAGGACATACAATTGGGCACATCGCGATCTATTTTGAAGAAAGTAAATTACTTTTTAGTGCCGATAGTTTAATGGCTCTGGGCTGTGGTAGATTATTTGAAGGGACTGCCGGACAAATGTGGCATTCACTTCAAAAATTATCAACATTACCGGATGACACGATCTTATGTTCAGGTCATGAGTACACCGAAACAAATTCGAATTTTGCACTCACAATTGACCCCAAAAATCAAGATTTAATAACTAGGCACAAAAATATAAAGAAACTTAGATCAGAAGGTATTCCAACTGTTCCTAGTACTATGAGTGAAGAGAAAAATACTAATCCATTTTTACGTCCCTGGTGTAAGGAAATTCGAGCCAACCTAGATATGATCGAAGCAACTGACGAGGAAGTTTTTACAAAAATTAGAGCGCTTAAAGATGCGTATTAGGTAAAATTTGCAAATTTTACGTAGATAAGTAAAAATTTTGGCACATAAATGGCATTATTGACTTGAATAGTGTGAATTCCCACCCACACTATATATAGTAAAGTTAAAGTAAACGCCGAAAAGGATTACAAAATGCCTTCTTTTACAACAACCCTAGAGCATTCAATCCATGCCGCACTCGCTTTGGCAAACTCTAAGTCACACGAGTTCGCCACGTTAGAGCATTTACTTTTGACCTTAATCGACGAGCCCGATGCGCAACGTGTGCTCAAGGCATGCGATGTTGATTTAGAAATACTCCGAGAAGCTCTAGCCAATTTTATAGATGAGGAATTGTCATCAATGGCTAAAGAAGACGAAACTTTGGAGGCAACTCCAACAGCCGCTTTTCAAAGAGTAATTCAACGCGCAGCAATCCACGTCCAGTCGTCGGGAAGGAGCGAAGTTACAGGCGCTAATGTCTTAGTAGCAATCTTTGCAGAGAGAGAATCGAACGCAGCCTATTTTCTACAAGAACAAGAAATGACGCGTTATGATGCGGTAAACTTTATTGCTCATGGCGTGGCTAAAAATCCTGCCTTTGGGGAACAAAGGTCTGTGCAAGGTTCTGATGAAGATGGCGATGAGTTTGCCACATCTGGTGCTGAACCGGAAGCAGATAAAAAAGAGAGTGCACTGTCTAAATATTGCGTTGATCTCAACGCCAAGGCTTTAGATGGTGATATTGACCCCTTAATTGGACGAGATTTTGAGGTAGAGCGGTGTATTCAGGTTTTGTGTCGTAGACGAAAAAACAACCCATTGCTTGTAGGAGACCCCGGGGTTGGTAAAACAGCAATTGCTGAGGGATTAGCCCGAAAAATTGTTTCAAATGAGACACCAGACGTTTTAAGTGAAACCACTATTTTTTCACTCGATATGGGAGCGTTGTTAGCCGGTACGCGTTACAGAGGCGACTTTGAGGAAAGATTAAAAGCAGTTGTAACCGAACTAGAGGCACATCCAGACTCCGTATTGTTCATTGACGAGATCCACACAGTTATAGGAGCTGGAGCCACCTCTGGAGGCGCAATGGACGCATCAAATCTCCTTAAACCAGCATTGCAAGGGGGCAAGCTGCGGACGATGGGTTCCACTACCTACAAAGAATTCAGGCAGCATTTTGAAAAAGATAGAGCCTTGAGTAGACGGTTTCAAAAAATTGATGTCAACGAGCCATCCGTTCCTGACACAATCAAAATACTCAGAGGAGTAAAAAGCTATTTTGAGGATCACCACAACTTAAAATATACAGCAGACGCGATTAAAACAGCAGTCGAATTGTCTGACCGCTACATCACAGACAGAAAGTTGCCAGACAAAGCAATCGATGTGATAGATGAAGCCGGAGCGGCACAGCATTTACAAAACACCAAGCGGCGAAAAACTATTGGCGTCAAAGAGATCGAAGAAGTGGTTGCAAAAATAGCAAGGATACCACCGAAAAATGTCTCGAAGGACGATACACTTGTACTGAAAGACTTAGAAAAAAATCTAAACCGTGTAGTTTTTGGTCAGCATGAAGCTATTGAGGCTTTATCCAGTGCAATTAAATTAGCTCGGGCTGGTTTACGGGAGCCCGACAAACCCATTGGAAATTACTTATTTGCTGGCCCAACTGGAGTTGGTAAAACAGAGGTGGCAAAGCAACTAGCTGACACCTTGGGCATTGAATTGCACAGGTTTGATATGTCCGAGTATATGGAGAAGCACGCAGTCAGTAGGCTAATCGGTGCACCTCCAGGCTATGTCGGCTTTGATCAAGGTGGTCTGCTAACAGATACAGTAGACCAACATCCACACTGTGTTTTGCTTTTGGATGAAATTGAAAAAGCACACCCAGATGTTTTCAATATTCTGCTCCAAGTCATGGACCATGGTACCCTAACCGACCATAACGGCCGATCAGTCGATTTTAGAAATGTCATTCTTATAATGACCTCCAACGCTGGTGCAACTGAACAAGCTAAAGCGGCCATTGGATTTGGACGTGATCGCAGAGAAGGAGAGGATACTGCTGCGATTGAGCGTACTTTCACACCAGAATTTAGAAATCGATTAGATGCCACAATCAGCTTTGGTCCACTACCAAAGAAAGTTATCCTTCAGGTTGTAGAAAAGTTTGTACTGCAATTGGAAGTGCAACTCATGGATCGAAACGTTTCAATAGAATTGTCTAAGGCAGCGGCTGAATGGTTGGCTAATAAAGGCTATGATGACAAGATGGGGGCTCGGCCACTAGCTCGAGTAATACAAGAACATATCAAAAAACCGCTGGCCGAAGAACTTCTTTTTGGGAAATTATCTAAGGGTGGGATTGTTAAGGTCGGAATTAAAGACGACAAAATAGACCTTGAACTTAAACCACCTCAAAAAGCCCGAATTACAAAAACTAAGCCAAGATTGCTACCGGCTAATTGATCTTTAGGTTATTTTATTTCTAAATTATTTTTCTGTTAGTTTAATTTCGATCCTTCGGTTTTGAGCCAATTCTGATGCAGAAGAGCCAGATGCAACTGGCTGAAATTCGCCAAAACCAGTTGCGGCCAATCGATCTTTTGGAAATCCAAGGTCAGAAATCATAAAACGCACTACGGAAAGAGCCCTTGCTTGACTTAGTTCCCAATTATCTTTGAATTCTGCACCCTGAACCATAGCTGTACTATCAGTGTGGCCGTCAACTCTTATTATCCAATTTAAATTTTTGGGAATTTCTTGAACCACTTGATTTAAAATGACCGCAACTTTTTGGATTTCTAACTTACCAAGCATAGACAAATCAGCCTTCCCAACATCAAATAAGACTTCCGAAGAGAAAACAAACCTATCTCCTACAATTTTGACTCCATCTTTTCCCTCCACTAATTCTCTTATTCTTCCGAAGAAATTAGATTTATATCGTTCTAATTCTGATGCCTGGGACCTGAGAAGCTCACGCTCTGCTTGCAATCTATTATACTCAGCGACTTCAAGCTTAATTCGCTTGTCTTCTTCAACTTGAGCTTTTGTTTCTGCCCGTTCCAGTTCTACCTCGGACGCAATCAATTTTGAATTGAGGATCGTTATCTCATTTAATTTGGCCTCTATTTCTATCCTCAAGCTTTGTTCCAGTTGCCTTTTCTTTCTTTCCTCCGACGCAACGCGGGCCAGTGCAGCGTTAAGCCTGTTGCCCAAGTTTTGAAGCTGAATTTCGTCTTCCCTATCTTTTTCCTCAGATAAAGCTAAAATCGATTGAAGGGAACTCAGCTGACGACGGAGTTCTAAAACTTGCTGGTTAAGAAGTGCCGTCTCTCGCTGGCTTTTTAACAGGCCATCAGAAGTTTCTGATAATTCCTTAGATTTTTCTTGCAACTGTGCTTGAGCCATTTGCAACAAAATCTCTTTTTCGTTCAAATCTGAGATATTTTCTTCATTTAGCCTATCAGAAATAAGCTTGGCTGCGAGAACATCTTTAAGATTATCCAGCGCTTCCTTTTGCGACTGAACAGCGGCCCATCTAGCTGCTAGCGCATCAGCCAATTTTGAACGAAGATCTTTAATATCCTGATTGCTTTTATCTTCTAACGTTTGGCGGCTAATGTTTTGCTGCTCCAAAGTTAATAATGCGCCAGCCAAATCACCCTCGGCAATTGATAATTTTTCGCTATAATCTTCTACTGTAGCCGTTTTCTTTTTGATATTTTGATTTAAATCTGACAGTTCCAACTCTAGTCGTTGCTGTCTTGCCAACGAAGCAGCAAGCGCAATTTTTATCTCCTCTAACTCTGTATCAGTATTTTGAATATTCTCCTTTAGAGATTTAAGTTCGGTTTCATTGCTGCCAAGTTTTAGATTGGCTGCCTCAAAAGCGATAACAGTTTGCCGCAAATCATCTTCCATCTCCAATTTTACTGCGTCAGCAGCTGCTAAAAGGGTGAGGGTTTCCTCAGCACGTTTTCGTTCTTCTTCCAAGGTTAATGTCATTGCTGTCAGCTCAGCGTCAGCTTCCTTTAGTCTCTTCCTAAGTTCAGCAGCAGCAGCAGCTTCAATTAGTCTCGCAGCAGCTTCATCATCAAGTGCTACTTTTAAATCCTGAATTTCGCTTGCCTGCCCCTCAATAGTCTTCTTTGCTTCACTTTTTTCCGTCTCTAGTGACGTTATTAAAAGCTCCAACGCTTCTCTCTCAGCAGCTTTCAATCTTGCTTCTTGCTCAGCCAAATCAATTTCATCACGCGCTTGAGCTAACGTCAAAGCCAAGGCCTCTTGCTGATCTAGTAAAGACCTACGTTGAGTTTGAAGTTGATCGATTTGCGTTCTTGAGGCTGCCTGCGCTGCCAATAAATTTGCTACTTGGGTCTCAAACTGTGTGATCTGAGTTAACGCTTTGTCCAGAGCTGCTTGGCTTTCTTTATTCTGAAACCTCAAACTTTCTATTAATAGGCTTTGCTTCTCATTTACTACTTCTCTGTCGCTCAGTGTGCTGGTTAAAATTCCTAAATCACTTTCAAGCTCAACTACCTTAGCCTTTTCAAGACCCAGAGCTTCTGAAATCGCAACAATTTCTGCCGCAAGGGCATCAAGTTCGCTTTCTTGACCGGTAATAGTTTCTCTCAAAACAAATTGGATCACCATGAAAATGGTCAATACAAACATCAACACTAACAATAAACCAGTCATTGCGTCTACAAAACCAGGCCAGATGGATGCCTGAAATCGTTGACCTGTACGTCTCGATAGAGCCATAGTTATCTTTTCCGATCAGAACTCTGTGCGCTATTTGACTGCAAACTTTTCGCTAAATTGGCTACCTCTTCTCTAATAGCTTTTATAGCTTCCTGCCTTCCAACGGCTATTTCCTCTGAAATATGAAGCATTTGAACATCGATTGATCTAAGCCTCATTCTACTTTCAGCATCAATACCACCTTCGGTCATCTCTTTTGACTTTAAAAAATCTAATAATTGTTTCTGTGATTTATTAAAATTTTCGAGCAAGCCCTCCATATTAGACCTATTCTCTTCAAAAACTTTAATAAATTTATCCTGGATCACTGCAAGCTCTTGATCATTTTTACCTATCCGTCCTTGATCTTTATTTAGGATACGCTCCATCAATTCTATTTGATCCCCTAAGCGTTTCAAAACACCCAGGAGCGCAGTGTTTTCTGTCGAAGAACTATGCTCATCTACAGTGAGATTGAAGCTAGTGATCGTGGACAACCACTCTTCAAGTTCACGATAAAATCTATTCTGTGCTTGACCAGCGAATAATTCTAACAATCCAACTACCAAGGATCCTGCAAGCCCAATAAGCGACGATGCAAAAGCGACACCCATTCCACTCAATTGACCTTCAAGTCCACTCATCAATCTAGTAAAAACTTCAAAGCCTGTCTCACCTTCTTTTGGCGCGAGTGATCTAATCGTTTCTACAAGTGCTGGCACCGTTGTTGCTAAGCCATAAAATGTCCCTAACAGCCCTAAAAAAATCAATAAATTGACAATGTAACGAGTTATTTCTCGTGCTTCTTCAACCCTCGTAGAAACAGATTCTAAAATTGACTGAGATGAGGAGCTCGATATTTGTATGCTTGCACCACGTGACCTTAATAAAGCGGCTAACGGAGCTAACAACTGAGGGGCTTTTACACTACCTTTGTCTGGCGTATTTATAAATTTTTCTATCCAACGAACTGACTTAATTAATTGAAAAACTTGAACAAAACAGCTAATTAATCCTACCAAGAAAACAAAAAGTATAAATCCGTTCAACCACAAATTGGCTGTAAACACCGCCATTACTCGTGGCGCTGCGACAACTGTTCCTACGCTAGTAAGAGCCAAAACGCTGAGCATTAGTACAACTTGGCGTAATGGCTGAGAAAAATGCAGCTCGACCTCTTGTTCTGATTTCACCATAAAATAGAGCCCGTTTTTATTTTATTCTAACGCTCCAGGAGTCAAAGGGAAAGGTATTAGCTCTTATTTTTCCTAACCTGTTGCACCAAATAGCGCATATCTGACGAAATGATACCGAGCTCCGTCAGTTTTTTTTCGGTATTAAACAAATATGCATCATTACGACCTCGCCCTCCTTCCGCCTGGGCAATAACTCGTGCTTGTTCATCGAGCGTTAATTGGCAATACTGATCATGATCTTTCTTGATAACAAACGTGATTGCCTTTACCAACCTTTTAGACTTGGCCAATTCAATCTCCACCTCAATTTCTTCATAAGCAGATGAAACTAATTCCCTGTCTCTCAGATAACTCAAAACTTGCAACGAGTGTTTAGAGCTAACTTCAAAGGCTATCCCTTTGCATTTTTCGTTTGGAGACTTTTCCAATGCCAAAACCAAGCCAGGCTTATCAATAGTTCCTCTATGGTGAATCGACCACATCGAGAAACTCCGTTTGTAATTTTTTATTTCTGCAAGCTCACTCGCTTCAAATTCAAAACCTGGGTCCCAAATTAACGAACCATAGCCAAAAACATACATTCTTCACCCCTAGTAATTGGTTTTGACTCGCTCTAAAACAGAACTTCTTTATCTATACTAGGAGAGAATTTTGTCTCGCGCATTAGTTCCAATACTGCTGGCCGCTATAGTATGGAGTAGTTACTGGTTTTGGGGTGCACAAAATAATCTAGAAAGCATCACTAAAGGTCTTGAACGCCCTGCTAGTGCTTCAACAGAAATCAAGTATGGGTTAGTTAGTCAAGTTGGTTTTCCAAATAGATATGACGTGACGGTCAATAACCTCTCAATTGAAAATCCGATTGGTGAAAAAATAGTAACTCTACCATTTATTCAAGTTTTAAGGTTAATTTATAAAAGCAATCACAAAATAATAATCTTTCCAAATTCATTATCTATCTACGATTTTAATATCAAATGGGAAAATGCAAAGGCTTCTATAGTCGAAGATACTCTCGAAGACAGAATCATACTTGAAGCACATAACTTAATTGTTAGTGAGGGGAAAAGATTGGGTTTTAAGGCAGAAAGACTCCAAGTATCTATGCTGTATGAAAAATTTGGCACAATCAAACCCGCGATCATCATAAATTTTGCAGGAATTGAAACTGAGAATAAACAGACTAAATCAGAACTTCATTTTAGGGCTAGTTTAAATCTTAAAATTTCACCTGCTCTGGACTTATCCAATTTTGTAAATACAATAATGGAACCGAATACTTGGGTCGAGTTTAGCGAAGAAAATTATAAAACTAGTAAGAGCTTCCTCCTAGGAAATCAAAAGTTTCTCTTATCAAATTCTTCCGATAAGTTATTCAAATAAAAGTCGGATGCTGAGTTAGTATATAGGGAAAGTTTTGAAGCACTGCTTCAGTAAGCCCCATATCATTAATAAAATTTTTAGAGTTTTTTTAATTTTTCACGATATACTGGACCCATAGGCGAAAAAGGGAGACCAAAATGAAGTATCATTTCAAATTATTGCTATCCGCTGGCATTTTGGCAGCATCAATGGGTATTCAAACCGTACAAGCTGCTAAAAATAGTATTACAATTGCGTTACAGCTCGAACCCCCTCATTTGGATCCAACGAGTGCGGCGGCTGGTGCTATCGACAGTGTGCTCTACTCAAATGTATTCGAAGGTTTAACTCGATTTGCGTCTGATGGAGCGGTAATCCCAGGGTTAGCAAAATCGTGGGAAATATCCGGTGACGGAAAAGAATATATATTTCATTTAAATTCTTCCGTGACTTTCCATGATGGTTCAAAAATGGATGCGAGCGATGTTAAGTTTTCACTAGATAGAGCAAGAGCAGAAGACAGCACAAATGCTCAAAAGGCTCTATTTTCCGGTATCGAAAATGTTGAAGTTCTATCGAGCGATAAAGTTAAAGTAACCTTAGCTTCTCCTAATGGTAGCTTTCTATTCAACATGGCATGGGGAGATGCAGTCATTGTTGCACCCGAAACCATAAGCGAAATAAAAACTAATCCAATAGGAACTGGTGCATTCAAATTTTCC
>CENJ01037923.1_pt1 | contig 19640 bp, 19 predicted proteins | sample 356161 | NCBI WGS metagenome assembly CENJ01 (sample SAMEA2619531, study PRJEB7988) | marine metagenome | biome: marine biome (ENVO:00000447); feature: surface water layer (ENVO:00002042); material: "saline water (ENVO:00002010), including plankton (ENVO:xxxxxxxx)" | depth 5 m
CCAATCCTATGGCAATTGAAGCATCATATATGGTGCGAAATTTATTTACCGAAGACGGAATGAGCCGCGTATTTTTTACATCAGGCGGGTCTGACTCGGTTGACACATGTCTCAGGCTTGCTCGCCAATATCACCGAATAAGAGGGGAGGCAACTCGCACAAAATTTATTTCGTTAAAAAAAGGTTATCATGGAACTCATTTCGGCGGTGCATCAGTAAATGGAAATAATCGGTTTCGGATAAACTATGAGCCATTACTGCCAGGCTGTTTTCATCTTCCTAGCCCATACACGTATAGAAATCCTTTTAATGAAACTAACTCCTCGAAACTAGCCCATCATATTGCTGCTGCATTCGAAGATGAAATAGCGTTTCAAGGTGCAAATAGTATTGCCGCTTTTATAATGGAGCCCATACAAGGCGCAGGAGGCGTAATAATTCCGGACCCAATCTTTATGACCCTTATGCGGGAAATATGTGATAAAAATGGAATCCTCTTAATATCTGACGAAGTTATAACCGGATTTGGGCGTACTGGCGACTGGTCGGGAGCACGCCATTGGGGCGTTAAACCCGACATGATGAGCACTGCTAAAGGTATTACCTCTGGATATTATCCAGTTGGAGCAGCTTTGATGTCGGACAAAGTTGCCGAAGTATTTGAAAATGACAAAACTGGTGATGCTGCAATTTTTCATGGCTATACATACTCTGCTCACCCCGTAGGAGCAGCAGCCGTGGTAGCATGCATATCTGAAACTGAACGTCTGGATACCAAAATCAATGCACAGGTGCGGGGGACACAATTATATAATGGTGTGAAAGATTTAGCTAAGAAATACAATATCGTTGGAGACGTGCGAGGCGGGCATGGCTTAATGCTTGGGATTGAGCTTGTTTCTGATCGGACAAAAAAAACACCTTTAGACAACGATCATATGAAAAAGATTCATCAGAAAACCTACGAGTTCGGTGCTATGGTCAGACTAGGGTTGAACAATATTTTAATGTCCCCACCACTAACGATTTCTGAGGGAGAAGTAAGTCAAATTCTGGGTGCATTGGATGAGGGTTTAGCTGCTATTTAATTTAAAGCTATGCTATAGTTTCAAAATCTCCTGGCATCAAATTATCTAGGCTATAGCTTCCTATTTTAATACGAATTAGCCGCAAAGTAGGGTGCCCAACGGCAGCAGTCATTCGTCTAATTTGTCTGTTCCTTCCCTCATAAATGATAACTTCCAACCAGGAGTCGGGAACTGTTTTTCGTACTCGAATTGGTGGGTCTCTATCCCAGAGACACGGCGCTTCAATTATCTTAACCTCTGCTGGACGTGTAAGACCATCTTTTAATTCTATACCTACTCGTAGAAGATTCAAATCTGATTGTTTAGGCTCACCTTCAACTTGCACATTATACGTTTTTTTGATTTTATTTTTCGGGTTTGAGAGTTTATGCTGCAACTTCCCATCGTCCGATAGTAACATCAAGCCCTCGCTGTCTTTATCAAGTCTTCCAACTGGGTAAATATTTGGAATAGAAATGAAGTCAGACAAATTACCTCTTTCAGTCGCATTTTCTGAATTATCACTAAATTGAGACAATACATTAAATGGTTTGTTAAACTTTACGATCATTTTTACTGTATTAATGGTTTTATAAAACCAGTTTTTACTCCATCCCAATTTAAGACCGAAGGGTTCAAGTACTTCGCTACAATTGGATTAGCAGGATTTAAAACACCTAGCCCTACTAAAATTGATGCTATTACACACTCGCTAGCTCTAGTCGCACCATCTAAAACTTTCAAAGCAACACCCATTTTTTTTTCTGGAATTATTGCCACGAAAAACCCTTCCGCTCCCGTTTTTAAAGCTACTTTTCCCTGCGCTGCTCTCATTAAGTCTGTACACGCACGACCTTCACCAGCCACTAACGCAGGATGCGTCAACATTGCATCTATTATTCTAACGGCACTTTTAGAGGAGATATCTGATCTACTTTTAGCATCTGAAAACCAAGCCATGGCATTAGCAATACCTTTCAAACTGAATGCGTGATTTGGCGCAGAACATCCGTCTATTCCGTAACCAATACTCACTTCATTTGTGGTCATTTCGTAAAAATCCAAGCAAGCTTTTTGAACTGGATGATCAATACTTACATAGTTAGAGTCAGCACCTAGGTACTGTGTCAATGTTAAGAACCCAGAATGCTTTCCAGAACAATTATTATGAATTCGACAAGGACTTTGGTCAGCCCTAAATAAATTTATTTTTGCATCTCGGTCACGCGGCACTTGCGGTCCACAACAAAGGTCAGAATCTGATAATCCGAGCTCACTCAACCATTTTTCCACGAGAACAGTATGAATACTAGCAGCATTATGAGATGCACAAGCCAAGGCAAGATGTTGTGATGACAAGCCAAAGCTATCAGCTGCTCCAGAAGCCACCAATGGTAGCGCTTGAATCATTTTGGATGATGATCTTGAATAAAAAATCTGTTCCGGATCACCCCAAGACTTTACTATACCCCCACTACTATCACACACGACCGCATGCCCAATATGTAAACTTTCCCGTAAAGAACCTCTCCACACTTCACAAAGTTCTACTGCAGAATTAATCATAAAATTCGTCCTATTCGAATTGTTATTATCGGGGCTTTTAATTAAATAAGCTTCAGTTTAAAATAATAGATGTAAATTAAGATCTAAATAATCTGTTCTTAATATGCTATCTAGGTATAGTTAGACAAGAACTGAATGACGTGAGGAAATATGATAAAACAAGTATCCAAAAATTTGTTAATATTGTTTATTTTACTTTTTGGCGGAGGCGCTCTTATTGCTCAAGATTCAAGTACTAATGTAGCATCTACACAGGCCGATTGGGTGGTGTTCGTCGAAGAAAGCCCCAAAGAATGCTGGGCGGCTTCCCAACCGATTGAGACAGTCAATACGCGTGATGGACGAATGGTCTCGGTTAAACGTAGCGATATTTTGTTGTTTGTATCATATATTCCCGGGTCCGGCATAAAAGGACAAATATCATTTACTGGAGGATACCCCTTCGATGATGGAAGCAATGTGGATGTAAATATAGATGGTACTAGATACCAAATGTTTACAAATGGAGAATGGGCTTGGGCACCGACAGATGAGGTCGATAAAAAAATGATTCAAGCCATGAAACGTGGAGCGAAAGCGACACTTACCGGCAGATCCTCAAGAGGTACGAAAACTGAGGATACTTTTTCATTAAAGGGTTTTACAGCCGCTGTTGAAGATGCATCGAAGCGTTGCAAATAAAAAACAAAGTATCATTGACGGCTATAACGTTAAATAAGTATAGAAAACTTCTTTCAAAATCTGAATAGCATTTACTAATGAAACCATCAGCACCGATTACACATGATCTCTTGACTATACCACGGACTTTACCGTCTGGACCAGTCAATTTAATAGGCATGAGTAGAACAGTTATGCTTGAAAAGCTTTTAGAAATTGGCACCCCTGAAAAGCAAGTCAAAATGAGAGCAGCTCAACTTTGGCAATGGATTTATCAAAAAGGAGAAAGAAATTTTTCCCACATGTCAAACCTGTCAAAAAATTATCGAGAACTACTAAGCGAAAATTTCATACTTGATGTCCCTAAAGTGATCTCAAAACAATGTTCAAAAGATGGAACACGTAAATACCTGCTCCAACTGGCTGGGGGGCATGAGGTTGAGGCTGTATATATCCCTGAAGAAGGTCGTGGAACTCTTTGCGTAAGTTCACAGGTCGGATGTACGCTCACTTGTTCATTTTGTCACACTGGCACACAAAAATTGGTGAGAAACCTTACTCCTGGAGAGATAGTGGGCCAAGTATTAATTGCACGCGATGACTTAGGCGAATGGAAAAATTTAAACGGTACAAATAATGAAACCAGATTACTATCGAATATCGTCCTCATGGGAATGGGCGAACCACTATATAATTTTGAAAATGTGAGAGACGCACTCAAAATTGTCATGGACCCTGAAGGTATATGTTTATCAAGAAAAAGGATCACACTGTCTACTTCGGGGGTAGTCCCGGAGATATCGAGGACAGCCGACGAAATTGGATGTCTTTTAGCAGTTTCTTTTCATGGCACAACTGACGAAATTAGAGACAAGTTAGTACCTATTAATAAGAAATGGAATATTGAAACTCTAATTAAGGCACTTAAGGATTACCCAAGATTATCTAACTCCGAACGCATCACATTTGAATATGTTATGATCAAGGACGTCAACGATAGCGAACTAGATGCCTATCGCTTAGTCAAACTAATCGCTGGTATTCCCGCTAAAATAAATTTAATTCCATTCAATGAATGGCCTGGTTCACCATATAGAAGAAGTGAGTGGCACCAAATAAAGAAATTTGCCGACATAATTCACAGTGCAGGTTATGCAAGTCCGGTACGAACTCCAAGAGGAGAGGATATTATGGCTGCTTGTGGGCAATTAAAGTCTGAGACAGAACGACAGCGAAAATCAAATAAAGAAATCACTATTGAAGCTGGAATTTAGGTTTATCCTTACTTATCCTTCAGCTAAGTTTAGGCCCCTTAGTATTTTTTAGTTTCTGATGGGCCAATAACTTGAGGCGTAATGCGTTCAACTGGATAAAACCAGCCGCATCATTTTGATCGTAAGCACCTGCATCGTCTTCAAAGGTCACATGTTTTTCAGAATACAAGCTGTACTCCGACCACCTACCAACAGTATTTACTGACCCTTTATATAACTTAAGCCTTACGGTGCCAGAAACGTATTTCTGCGACTTATCAATTAATGATTGCAGCATTTCCCTTTCTGGACTGTACCAAAAGCCATTATAAATAAGCTCTGCATACTTGGGCATTAACTCATCTTTCAAATGTGCAGCACCGCGATCTAAAGTAATTTGCTCTATACCCCGATGTGCTTCCAACAATATTGTTCCGCCGGGGGTTTCATAAATCCCTCTAGACTTCATTCCAATAAATCTTCCTTCAACAAGGTCAAGTCGCCCAATACCATGAGCTCCTCCTCGTTCATTTAATTTAGTTAAAATTTTAGCCGGAGACATTTGACGACCATTAATTGCGACTGCGTCACCGTTCAAGAATTCAATTTCGATAAACTCAGGAGCTTCTGGAGCATGTTCTGGATTTATAGTTCGTTGATAGACATACTCTGGGGCAGCTACTGATGGGTCTTCCAATACTTTCCCTTCCGATGAAGTATGAAGTAAATTAGCATCGACAGAAAATGGAGCCTCACCACGCTTGTCTTTTGCAATGGGTATCTGATTTTCTTCAGCAAATTTTATTAATCTCGATCTACTGGTTAAGCTCCACTCACGCCAAGGTGCTATAACGTGTATGGTTGGGTTTAGGGCATACGCTGACAGCTCAAAACGAACCTGATCATTCCCTTTGCCAGTTGCACCGTGCGCAATTGCATCAGCACCAGTTTCTTTTGCTATTTCAACAAGACGTTTTGAAATTAATGGGCGCGCAATCGAAGTTCCCAAAAGATAAAGGCCCTCATAAAGGGCATTACACCTAAACATGGGAAAAACAAAATCACTCACAAACTCTTCCCTTAGGTCCTCAATATAAATATTTGTGGGTTTGATCCCAAGCAATTCCGCTTTTTCACGCGCAGGATAAAGTTCCTCACCCTGCCCTAAATCTGCTGTAAAGGTAACTACTTCGCATGCGTATTCAGTTTGAAGCCATTTAAGAATAATTGATGTATCTAGCCCGCCCGAATAGGCCAAAACTACTTTTTTCGGCTTATGCATTAGATTCCCCTTTCGCTACGATTGGCCTACCCTTTTTTCAATCTTTGGGCAAGATCAGCATTAACTGAAGACATAAAACCTACAATTGATAATCTTTGAAGTATCCTTAAAATTACTTGCAATGCTAAGACTGCTAAGCCATTGCTTAATTATGAAAAATTTTACAAAATCAGCTGACCAAGCCGAGAAGGCAATACGGGAAGTTTTTTCTCCAACTCCTTTACAACGAAATGAACACTTATCTGCAATCTACGGCGCTGATATATGGTTGAAGCGCGAAGATCTGAGTCCTGTGAGATCTTATAAATTACGCGGAGCATTTAACGCCATGCGTAAATTTTCTGACAAAAAGGCTTTTGTTTGTGCAAGTGCTGGCAATCATGCTCAAGGTGTTGCCTTTATGTGCCGACAGTTGAAGGTTAATGGCATAATTTTCATGCCCGTCACAACTCCGCAGCAAAAAATACAAAAAACTCAGATTTTTGGCGGTGAATTTGTTGAAATCAGACTTACTGGGGATTACTTCGATGACTGTTTGCACACGGCACAAACATTTTGTAAAAAAGAAAGTCTCCATTTTCTGTCACCATTTGATGACGAAGATATTATAATTGGACAGGCCTCTGTTGGGGTAGAAATAAAAAAGCAACTTGGCGGCAATCCAGACCATATTATCCTACCAGTTGGTGGCGGTGGGCTATCAGCTGGAGTAACCAGTTATTTTGGGAGCCATTGCACATATACCTTGGTTGAGCCTCTAGGCGGTGCATGCCTTCGTGAGGCACTAATTAATGGAAAGCCCACTAAGCTTGATACTGTGAATACATTTGCCGACGGTGCTGCCGTGGGCAAAATTGGTGAAAAAACGTTTAGCCGATTAAAAAATGTAGGATTAGCAAATGTTATTACCATTCCAGAGGATAGAATATGTATCTCAATGTTAGAAATGTTAAACGTTGAGGGAATAGTACTTGAACCTGCCGGTGCTTTAGCAGTTGATGCATTGCAAGACTTGGGTCAGTCAATTAAGGGACGTCGAGTTGTATGTGTAACCTCAGGCGGCAACTTTGATTTCGAAAGATTACCAGAAGTAAAAGAAAGAGCACAAAGATTTGCAGGTTTAAAAAAATATCTTATTTTACGAATGCCGCAGAGACCCGGTGCGCTAAAGGAATTTTTAAATTTTCTCGGCCCAGAAGATGACATTACACGCTTTGAATATCTCAAAAAGTCAGCGAGAAATTTTGGCTCCATTTTGATTGGTATTGAAACGAAGTCTCCAGATAGTTTCAATGATTTCTTCAACCGACTGAAAGATGCAGGCTTTACATATTCAGACATCACAAATGACGAGACACTTTCGCAGTTTGTATAATTAAGTTTCTTCAAATTTCTGGGTGCAATTTTTAAGTTTTTTGTTGAGTAAAACTTAACGTAAGGCAAGTTTTTGCCATTGTCTCAGTACTGACCTGCTGCAACCTTTTTTAAAAAATATGCATCGCCATCCACTGCTAAGATCTGATAAGCAACATCAATATCTACAAAAAGTGCCGTATGGTCAGGCTCTGTTGGCTCACACTTTTTAAAAATAGGTTTGGCTAAATAAATGTGGCAAAGTTTTTCAGCCCGCATTTTGTATTCCGGCATATAAACGAAACGCCTGAATGCTCCAATCTTTCGAGGTCGCCCAATAACCCATCCCGTTTCCTCAATCACCTCTCTGTAAAGAGCTGTTATTGGTTGCTCTCCAGCATCAACCCCCCCACCTGGTAGTTGAAACTCATTATGGGGATCCGCCTGGAAAGTAAGTAAAACTTGGTTTCCAAAAGGTAAAATTACATACACACCTGGACGATAAAAATATTTTTTACCCCTCTCAATTTCTGTAGCGTAAATTTTTATCATACTTAAAGCACTTCACATTTTGAAACTTGTCCTAGTTAGTTCGAGCGTATAAGCATGAAGTGAAAATTCAAGGATAAAAAATGTCATTAGGCAATAAAATAGCATGGGATGATACAGTCTTACCATTTCAACTCGACGCTGCAGATATGCGCGGCAGGATTGCAAGATTAGATGGGGTTTTACAAGGTATCCTTAAACAGCATAAGTACCCCAAAGCTGTTGAAGCACTAGTCGCAGAGATGGCACTACTAACGGCATTGATCGGAGAAAGTATCAAACTACAGTGGAAGTTGTCTCTGCAGGTACAAACAAACGGTCCAGTTCGTATGATAGCAACTGATTTTTACGCTCCCAAAGAAACGGGAGAGACTGCACAAATTCGGGCTTATGCTAGTTTTGATAAAGAAAAATTAACTGATAAAGATCCATTTGATCAACTTGGAAAGGGTTATTTCGCAGTATTGATTGACCAAGGCGAAGGAACAAAGCCTTATCAAGGATTATCACCTTTGAATGGAAGGTCTCTGTCAGATAGTGCTGAGACATATTTTGCTCAGTCAGAGCAACTTCCAACTGTCTTTCATCTGAGATTTGACAAAATAAAACAAGCGAATATGGAAGAAACCTGGAGAGCTGGCGGTATTATGGTTCAGCACCTACCAACGTCTAATTTCCAAGCTTCAGACGAAAATAGCTCCGATCCCAGTGGACTATTAAGTTCTCAAGACCTTCTTAATGGAGACAATGCCGAAAACTGGAATCGTATAAATTATCACCTTGATACAATTGAAGATCTTGAGCTGATTGGACCTTCGGTAACTCCTTCAGAGCTTCTTGTAAGGTTGTTTCATGAAGAACAGCCACGTATTTTCGATACTCAATCAGTTCGGTTTGGCTGTAGCTGCTCAGAAGACAGAGTACGACAGTCACTTTCAATATATTCAGCAAAGGACATTTCAAAGATGATAACCGCGGATGGACTTGTTACAGCTGATTGTCAATTTTGCGGTGCACACTATGAACTAGACCCAAAATCGGTAGGTTTTGAGGCAATAAATAGTGGAGCCTAATTGGATTGATATAATTAATAAAGTTTTGGATGAAGAACGTATCAACTCTTCAGACTTTGATTTAAATCGCAATATTATTTTACCAAGTGATAGAAAACTCAACAAAGCTGGTGTACTCGTTGGCATATGTTTTTCCGAGAAAACGCAGCCATCAGTTTTACTTACTAAAAGGGCTGGACACTTAAAAAACCACCCTGGTCAAATTGCCTTTCCAGGAGGAAAATTTGAACTTGAAGATGGTACACTTGTAAATACAGCCTTGCGCGAGGCAGAAGAAGAAATCGGACTGAACCGATCAATTCCAAAGAAATTAGGTATCCTACCAAAACATGAAACTGTTACAAAATTTCTGGTGACTCCTATTATTTTCCAACTGCCAGATAAGCTAGATTTAAAGATTAACAAAAATGAGGTGGATGAAGTTTTTTACGTACCGCTGGAGCATTTTTTGACCCTGGAAAACTACCGTATCCAAGCACGAAAATGGCAGGAAGAGTTGAGATATTATTATGTAGTACCATACGGCCCATACTATATTTGGGGTGCCACTGCTCGTATTCTTTTTGGTTTTGCCGAAGGATTTAAAAATGCAAATAGATAGTGAATGGATAAAGAATGAAAGCTTACAAAATATATTACAAATATTAAAAAAAGCTGATCATAATGCATACCTAGTTGGTGGGTGTGTCAGAAATAGTATTTTAAATTTCCCTGTGAATGATATTGATATTTCGACTGATGCAAAACCAGAGGAAACGTTAGATCTTTTTAACATCGAATCCTTCAAAGCTACTCCAACTGGATTTTCTCATGGCACTGTAACTGTTGTATCAGAGGGTATCCCATACCAAATCACTACAATGCGAAGTGACCAAAATACAGATGGAAGACATGCTGATGTAAGCTTTTCTGATAATATCACAAAAGATGCTGAAAGAAGAGATTTTACAATAAATGCCCTTTATGCAGACGCTACCGGAAAAATCATAGACCCGATAGGAGGACTAAAGGACTTCCAACCCCTTAGAATCAAATTCATTGGCAACGCAAACAACCGTATCAAAGAAGATTACTTGCGAATTTTGAGATTCTTTCGATTCCATGCTCAGTTTGCTGACTTGGTGGTAGACTTCGAGCGAGACGCATTAGACGCAATAAAAGATAATCAAAATGGCTTGAAATTTCTATCTAAGGAAAGGGTATGGAATGAATTACAAAAAATATTGTTATCCAAAAATCCATCCCGCGCACTATCAGAAATGTCAAAAATAGGTGTTCTTGAAAAGGTTTTGAGTGACGGAGGTATCAAAAGTATCAAAAACCTAATTTCAATAGAACAAAAAATGGGGATTGAACCAGAGGCAATTAGAAGACTTGTAGCAATCACTAGAAATACTGAGATAACATCCCTCAATTTATCGCGCAAAGAAGTAAAAAAGTTTTCAGTGTTAAAGAGCCTTTTGGAAAAAAATTTTGACCCTGCAGAATTGGTTTACCAGTTCAACAAGGAAGTTGCCCAATCAGTGCTTGCAATCTCCACATTCAATCAGGGCGAAAAATTAAAATTAAGTGATGTCAAAAAAATCGAAAAAGCTTGTTTATATCCATGTCCTATATCCGGGGCGCATTTATCTAAATATATGAGCGGAGCGGACGTCGGGATTAAATTGAAAGAAGCCCAAAGTGCGTGGATAAAAAGCAATTTTAAATCTGACCCTGCCAAAATACTGAAAGTTATCGGTATAAAAGCAAAAACCCACTCTTGACAGAATTAAAGGGTCTATTATCGTGACAATCTTTTGTGATTAACGGAACTTCTATGTTTAAATTTTTTGAGAGCCTTGTAGATCCATTTTGTACATATGAGGAAACAGATACTCCTCCCAAAGAAATATCAAATTTTTTAAAAGATTATACTAAGCCTTTCTATTTCCTGTTTGGTGTGACGGCTTTCTTTGCATTTTTATTGGCAACCATCGAACTCTTATTAATTTATGGAATTGGGCAGATTGTTGACCTAATGCAAACGGGATCAAGACAAGAAATTTTAGATAACGGCTTCTTTATTGGATTTTTTTTGATCCTAGCCGGCGTTGGAATGCCAGTAATTGCCTCTGTAGCTGTTTTACTAAACAACAATTCACTTATGCCAAATATAGCAACATTATTCCGATGGAGGGGTCACAGGCAAGTTATGCGCCAGTCAGTTGGATGGTTTGAAAATGACTTTGCTGGGAGGATCGCAAACAGGGTGATGCAGACCCCTCGGTCAGCAGGTGAAGTAATTTATCACGTATTTGACGCATTTAGCTATATTTTAGCCTACTTGATAGGAGCATTATTTTTACTTGTGACAGCAGAAATCGAACTCATTGTGCCTCTTTTAGTTTGGATGTTTGCTTACGGGTATTTGATAATTTTTGTGGTCAAACGCATTCAGCCAGCATCACAGGCAGCAGCCGATGCTAGGTCGAATTTGAACGGATACATCGTAGATGCTTATACAAATATCCAATCTGTAAAATTATTCTCTAATGAAAAAAAAGAACTTGAGTATGCAAGAGGGGCAATCACAGACACCCGAAATACAATTATTAGAGAGCTGCGATTATATTCCATAATGGATATTTCGCTCTCTTTTTTAAATGGCATTCTAACAGCCGGGACAATCGGATGGGCCATATGGCTTTGGTATTCAGAACAAACTTCAGTAGGTGTGGTGGCAGCTGCAGCAACCTTAGTTCTGCGTATAAGTGCAATGTCCGGGTGGATAATGTGGGCGGCTTCCACTTTTTTTCGGGAATTAGGTGTTATAAGAGAAGGGTTAGAGACTATAGCCCAACCAGTACAATTAGTGGATCATAAAAACGCTAAGAAGCTGAATCTTGGTGATTCAAAAATAGAAGTTCAAAATTTATATCATCATTATGGTCGAAGCTATGGTGGCCTTGATAATTTAAATATTAAAATTCCTGCTGGACAAAAAGTTGGGTTAGTTGGTCCCTCAGGAGCAGGAAAATCAACACTTTTTAAATTACTTTTAAGATTCTACGATGTTGAAAAGGGCAAAATACTTATAGATGAGCAGAATATCTCCCTGATAAAGCAAGAAAGTCTAAGACGGCATATTGGCACAATACAGCAAGAAAGTAGCCTTTTACACAGAAGCATTAGAGAAAACATTAACTACGGAAGAAGTGACGCCACTGAGAAAGAAATTATTGATGCAGCTAAAAAAGCACGAGCCCACGAATTTATCATAAACCTAGAGGACATAGACGGTAATAAAGGATACTCCTCTAAAGTTGGTGAACGTGGCGTGAAGTTATCTGGAGGTCAAAGACAGCGGATTGCTCTGGCGCGCGTGATCTTAAAAGATGCGCCAATATTGCTCATGGACGAAGCAACAAGTGCACTAGATAGCGAAGTAGAAGCAGTAATAAAAGAAACGTTGGCTTATATAATGGAAGGAAAAACCGTTATAGCTATTGCTCACAGGCTCTCTACCATAGTTCATATGGATAGGATCTTGGTCATGGAAGCTGGAAGAATAGTTGAAGATGGGTCTCATGCTGAATTGTTAAAAAACAAAGGTTTATATGCCAAATTGTGGTCTCATCAATCTGGTGGATTTATACAAACGATGGTTAAATGATTACTTGGATTTCAAACAAGATTGACTACAAAAAGAAGAGTGAAACTCCACCTCCAGAAGACCTGTGGAATTTTATCATTTGGTCTTGTAGTGGCACCTGGATATTTATTTTTTGCGGTGCATCCGCTGCCATACTGGCTGGCTCTTTCGAAATGATAACAACGATCGCTCTTGGATGGGTGGTGGACTCAGCCCAGTCTGATACCGGGCAAGCATTTTTTTTTAGCTCAAATAAAATACTCTTAATATCATGCGTGCTAATCTTTGTACTTTTCAGGCCATTGAGCTTCTGTTTGAGCGCACTTTTTCAAGCAGTACTTGGACCAAAAATATTAAATATGACACTTCTCAAACTACACCGTTGGACGTTAGGCCAGTCTGTAAGTTTTTTTGAAAACGACTTTGCTGGTAGAATTGCTCAAAAACAGCTTCAAACGGCAAATTCACTTTCAACGTTAATAACAGACATTTTGCAAACGGGTGTATACTCTTTAGCCTCAGTAGTTGCAGCCATGATTGTTGTTGGTTCTTTTGATTTAACTAGCACTGCGTTTGTTGCAATATGGCTTATTACATATCTATACCTCATAAGACTATATATGCCGAGGATTAGAATAAAATCAAAAGCCTACGCCGATGCCAAAGCAACAGTATCAGGCCAAGTAATTGACACAATAAGTAATATCAAAACGGTAAAACAATTCGCTCATATTTCTCATGAAAATGACGCCGCTGTGTTTGCAATGGATAAATATTTAGATCGGTCTCTAGAACGACAAAAAACAATGTTAGAATTTCGTATCGTTCTTCTAACGTTAGCTGGTTTAATTCCTATTGGCCTCGTAGGATTTTCCCTACTATCGTGGGTTAATGACAGTGCTACCGTGGGCCAAGTAACAGTTGCTGGGGCTATTGGCCTGCGACTTGCTCAAATGACTGGCTGGGTGAGCTTCACTCTAATGAGCATCTACTCCCAAATTGGTGAAATTGAAGATGGAATAAAAACACTTACGCCAAGATACGAACTTAAAGATATAGACACAGCGAAAAAGCTAGTTTTGATAAAGCCAAAAATTAAAATCGAAAACCTGAAATTTAAATATGGTAAAGAAATTGGAGGTATTACAGACCTATCACTTGATGTAGGTGCGGGAGAAAAAATTGGATTGGTAGGTGCTTCTGGTGCTGGAAAATCTACTTTGGTAAATTTAATATTGCGCTTTTATGATCCAGAGAGTGGAAAAGTTTCGATATCAGACCAAGATATAGCAGAAGTTACGCAGGATAGCCTTCGAAAAGAAATATCAATGGTTGCTCAAGACACTTCTATGTTTAATAGGTCTGCTTATGAAAACATCTTATATGGGGATCCGCTCGCATCCAAAGAAGAAGTACTTAACGCTGCAATAAAAGCTCAGGCGCATTGTTTTATAAAAGAACTTTCTGACAATCAAGGTAGGAAAGGTTTTGACGCGCATTTAGGGGAACGCGGCGTCAAACTTTCTGGCGGTCAAAGACAGCGTATAGCTCTGGCGAGAGCAATTCTTAAGAATGCTCCAATACTGATACTGGATGAGGCCACAAGTGCGCTTGATAGCGAAACTGAGGCTCAAATTCAAGATGCTTTAGATTATGTAATGAGAAAAAAGACTGTAATTGCCATAGCTCACCGTTTGTCTACAATAGTGAAAATGGATAGAATAATACTATTACATGAAGGAAAAATAGCAGAACAAGGAACACATAATGACTTACTTGCATTTGGAGGATTGTACTGCAAATACTGGGAGCGGCAATCTGGCGGATTTATTGGTATCGATCGAATAGCGGTTTGATTATGTTTTAATATTTTTATACTGTAATGCGGCCAAGTTTAAGAGTATCGAGTTAATTTCCAATCAATAGGGCTAACTTAAAAATGTTGAGGCGAATATTCATTATTTCAAGTATGAGTTGGATTTTCTCTAGCAACATATTACTCCCTAAAGCCACCGATGTAAAAGTTACAGAAATTGTAGTAAAAAAGCGTAAGCGGCGAATGTATCTATTCAGTGGTAATGAAATAATTAAGTCATATAAGATAGACCTTGGCTTTGCTCCAGAGGGACACAAAAAATTTGAAGGGGATGGGAAAACTCCAGAAGGTTCCTATAAAATTGATAGAAAGAACCAAAATAGTAAATATCATCTATCTATTGGTATATCTTACCCAAACTCAAAGGACCAATATTTTGCAAAGCTTAAAGGCAAACTTCCAGGAGGCGATATCTTTATACATGGAACAGATAAACCTTTTCGCTGGTTTCAAAAAGATTGGACAGCAGGATGCATAGCAGTAAGTAATAATGAAATCCGCGAAATTTTTAAGTTGGTAAGAATTGGCACTCCAATTTTTATTGAACCGTAGACAGTGAATTTCCACCAAGCACCATAGCCCACCAGATTTTTCCATTACGCTCCTGATACCAAGCAAATCCTAATTCATTTGCTCTTGGATCTAATATAACATCTCGCGTATTTTCATTATTAATCCATGCTGTTAATGTAGTAATCTCGCTTTCATAGGTTTCTGAAATTGTCTCACCCAAAAATACTTTCTCGTATCCGAGTCGAGCTACCCTATCTAGTGGAGAGGATCCATCTGAACCAAAATGCCAGGGTCTATTTTGTATAGACATATCACGGGCGTGAGTAGCTGCAGCTGCATTTAATTCTGAATTAAATTCAAGCACCTGGATGCCTTTTGCAATACGCAAGGCATTTACTGCGTCCAACATTCGGAATTTAACATGACCAACATTTTGCCTTTTTAATTTGTATATTTTCGGTAATGGTTTTCCATCAAGACCCATTTCTGGAGACCCAACCGCATTGCAGCCAGATAACCACATTAAACAAAAAACTAAGAGCCACTTTACATTCAACATATTGTTCCCGTTCAATCTATTCTTGCTCTTATATTGATACTTACAGCATATCAAACACAGTTTTATTTAACTTAGCTATTTACTCCTTGTTTAGATTGTAAATAAAACATAATGGCAATGTTATACTAAATGTCACGGAGTTAGTTATGGAAGATTGGTCCCGAAGATCGTTTGTGATAGCATCATTTGCCTCAGTAAGCACTCCAGTCTTGCCACAATCAAATGTTAATGCTGACAATACTACGGAAATTGAACAAGAAATTACAAAAGCTCAACGCCACAACCTTTCAAGCTTTCGTGCACTTGATTGGCGTCCCTACTTTAGCAACCTAAAGAATGGTGCAATTCTCGTAGATATGACATCACGCGCTCTGCATTTTTGGTCTGAAGATCAGGATATATATAATCTATATCCATCGAGCGTTCCAATGTCTGACGAGTTGACCCGCAGAGGTCGCACTAAAGTTGTAAAAAAAGTTGAAGGCCCAAGCTGGCGACCTACACCTTCTATGCTTGAAAGAAACCCTGAGTGGCCAGAATTTATGCCACCTGGACCAGAAAACCCTTTAGGAACACATGCGTTGTATTTAAGTTGGCAATATTACAGAATTCATGGAACACATGACACCCGAAAAATTGGGCGCAGATCCTCAAATGGTTGCATTGGATTATATAACGAACATATTAACGAATTATTCAGTTTGACCAAAGTTGGAACACAGGTACTACTTATTTGAAGTACATTTATAAAACTGAAAAAGGGCAACCGGTTGATTAAGCCTAAACTTGTTTTAAACGAAATCTCGTATGCAGCTTTTGGTAAAGTTATCTTAGATGAACTAACACTTACTTTAGATGAAAAATCTATAGGTATTATAGGCAGAAATGGCTCTGGTAAATCTACATTAGCAAAAATTCTATGTGGATTGATTGACCCAAGCAAAGGTAAACTTGAAGTAAATATTAATGGCAAAAACCGAAGTCATCCTAATCTAAAAATTGGAATAGTATTTCAAAATCCTGACCATCAAATAATTTTTGGAACAGTTGAGGAGGAAATAGGATTTGGTCTGAAGAACTTGGGGTACTCAAAATCAGAAGTAAAAAAGAAAACTGCATTAACTCTTCAAAAATTTGATAAAACAAACTGGATTAATTTGTCTACTTCGACACTATCTCAAGGGCAAAGACAGCTTTTATGTATAATGAGTGTTTTTGCAATGGATCCCGAAATTATAATTTTGGATGAGGTTTTCTCAGGGTTAGATTTACCAACAACAAAAGCATTAGATACCTACATAAAAACCTTACCTCAAATGATTATACATATAACCCACAGCCTATCCAGCCTAGAAAAATGCAATCGTGTCATTTGGTTAGATCATGGAAAGGTCCTTTTAGACGGATCACCAAAGTCAGTATTACAAGAGTACTCAAAGCATATGCAAAGAAACGTAAACTTATAATGCTAGCTCTTCGTTTTCCTCAGCACACTTGGTTAGAAAAAATACCAGCCAGCATGAAATTAGTACTTTTGGCCACCGCAACTAGTGGAATTTTTTTTGTAGAAACACTGGGCATTATGGTACTTCTATTTGTTACGACAATTGCATTTCAATTTCTACTAGGCTGGCAAATTTTTAAATTCAGTCTGGGGCTGTTAAAACCCTTGTTACCCTTTATCATAATTATAGTGGTTTGGCATCTTCATTCAGGTGACATAAGTTATGGTGCTTTAATTATATTAAGACTATTATTAATCGTGTCGCTCGCCAATATCGTAACTTGTTCAACAAAAACTAGTGAGATTTCCGAAATTATCGAAAAAATTATAAGCCCCATGCGACTTATAAATATAAATACAAAAGCCATTTCACTTAGTGTTCTAATTTTCATTCGATTCACACCGATTGTGTTAGAGAGGCAAAAAATTTTACAGCTTGCATACAAATGTAGATCGGGTAAACGACCTTCGTGGCAAATCATTGTGCCATTAATATTGAGTGTTATGGATGACGCAGATCATGTTGCACAATCCCTTAAATCAAGGTCAACTTTAAGAGAATAAGTAACAAAATGGAAAAAAAGATAGTTCTGGTATCGTTATTCGCAGGTGTGATTGCCGTTCTTGGTCTCGCACCAAAAGTAATGCTTGCCTCTGGAGTACCTATTACTGCTCAAAGTATGGGTATAATGTTATGCGGAACAGTTTTAGGAGCAAAAAGAGGCACTTTAGCAGTTTTGCTATTTATCGCGCTCACTGCATTAGGCCTTCCGTTATTATCAGGGGGGCGCGGTGGCTTAGGCATTTTTGCCAGTCCGAGTGTAGGGTTTATTGTTGGGTTCCCATTAGCAGCTTATGTTGCTGGTTTGATTACAACTAAATTAAAGATGGTAAACATATTTTATTCATCGCTGCTTGGAGCAATCATAGGTGGAATTTTTGTGTTATACATTCCAGGTATCATTGGAATGTCTATCATATTGGGAAAATCGATTTCGGAAGCTATGGTAATTGCATTAATTTATTTACCAGGAGATTTGATAAAGGCATTTCTTTGTGCAACGCTCACTCAAACATTATTCAAGCTTCGGCCTGCTGATGTTTTATCGCGCAGTTAATCAACCCAAGCAGCGAAATATAGCAGAACTTCCTATACCACCCGCCGCGGCAATGGCTGCTATTCCTAATTCACCTGGCGATAGGTCAGAAAACAATCTTGTTACAAGTATCGTACCTGAAGCTCCGATAGGATGTCCCCTTGCTAAAGCTCCTCCTTTCGGATTAGTTTTAATATTCTCAAGTCCAGACCCTAAAAGACATGCCATAGCTTGTGATGCATATGCCTCCATTATTTCGACATGGTTAATATTTGTCTTTTTTAACCCAGAGCACTTTAGCGTCTGTTCTACCGCATATATAGGAGCGATCCCAGGCAACTTTGGATTTGCACCTATGGTAGCACCGGATACCAACTCCAGTGCTTTTCTGCCTTCCGGTACATTTTTACAAATTACAACAAAGGAGGCAGCATCCGCTGAAATTGCAGTATTTGCATGCGTTATTGAACCAAATAACTTGGGCGCGCGCTCACAAAGTTTAAAACTCAAATTTCTCGTATAGGGATCAAAAGAAATATTTTCTGGTCCTATTTTTACGATCTCATTGGTAAGGTATGTTTTTGAATTTAGAGCATTTGCATGACTATTAATCGCAAACGCATCTTGATCCTTTTGCGTAAGCCCAAATTTCTCAGCAACCTTAAAAGCTGCTTCCGCCATATGTATTTCTTGATCAGAATCTGGTGTAAATTTAGGAGTGTCATATGGTACCAATATATTATCATATTCCTGCGCCAGACGAATTGGCCTATTAGAAAAACTTTCAACGCCTCCAGCCACTACTACGTTAGCACTACCGGCTTGTACCAATTTTATACCAAGTATTATCGCATCAAGACCACCCACACATTGACGGTCGATGGTAAGGCCACCAACCCTTTCCGGCAAATTACTTGCAAGAGCAATTAGTCTGGAAGGATTGCCCCCTGCACCAAGAGCATTCGAGACAATTAATTCGTCTACCTCATCTGATTTTATTCCACTAGCTTGTACTACATTCTTTATGATTGGTGCGGCCAACTCATGTATTTGCAATGAAGAAAGAGGTCCATTAATTGGGGACACAATTGATCGCTTTGCTCCGACAATATAGGCTGATTGCATTTTATATGTCCCACTGTTTTAGCTTGTAAATATCGGGTTTTCCTGAAGGCAGGAATGGAAATTTTTCAGGACTAAGTTCAATGATTTGAAACGAGCCATCAAGCGGTGGAATTGATGAAATACATTCTTCTTTTAGCTTTTCTATATCCAACACTACTCTTGTTGCAATGTAAGCAACGGCTTTATTGCCTCTAAGTACATCATTTTTTTTTACAACTGCCACATCCATGATATCTTTTTTTGTTAGTAGATAATTCTCAATTTCTTCAGGTATTATTGCTTGATCTTTAATTTTGAATATTCGGTCTATGCGACCCAGTATAAAAAGATTTTGATCTAGATCCAATTTTGCCAACTCTCCTGGACTTACCCAATCTGAAAACCTATTTATATTAGACCTATTTTCACCAACATAATTTGAAAATAGGTAAGGCGACCGAACCCAGACCCTGCCAGTTTCACCTACGCTTACTGGCTTATCCGGCTGGTCACCCAGTACTATCTCTACGCCGGGATAGGCTTTGCCAAC
>CENJ01153900.1_pt1 | contig 19626 bp, 14 predicted proteins | sample 356161 | NCBI WGS metagenome assembly CENJ01 (sample SAMEA2619531, study PRJEB7988) | marine metagenome | biome: marine biome (ENVO:00000447); feature: surface water layer (ENVO:00002042); material: "saline water (ENVO:00002010), including plankton (ENVO:xxxxxxxx)" | depth 5 m
GCCTCGGCGCCGTGGGTGGGGTGCGTCAGCGCGAGGGCCACGCTAGGGATGGTTTTATCCGGGAGTGCGCCGCTGCCAATTTGGACCGTGCTGGGCACGATCTCCCACTGGAGGCTCGGTGGCAGCCGCGGGCCTAGGGTGCCGGCACGGTCATGGAGCGTGTCTGGCTCCAGGAGCAGGGTCCGCAGCAGGGGCAGGTTTTCCGCCAGGGTCTGAGGGTTGTCATAGAGCTTTAGGGTGGCTTCCAATACGGCGAGCGTGATCTTGTCCGCACGCAGGGCGCGCTTCATGGGGTTTTTGCGAATCTGTTCGATCAGGTCCCGACGGCCCGCAATGATGCCGGATTGAACGCCCCCCAAGAGCTTGTCGCCGCTGTAGGTGACCAGGTCCACACCCTGATGAAGGGCGGCTTGGGGAGTGGGTTCGCCCGGTAACCCCCACTGCTCAAGGGGGATCAGGCTGCCGCTCCCCAAATCCACGCAGCTGGGAATGTCGTGCTCTTTGGCAAGGGCGGCCAAGGCACCAGCGTCTACCGCTTCCGTGAACCCCTCGATATAAAAGTTACTGGGGTGAATTTTGAGCAGCATGGCGGCTTCTCCCGCCACGTCAGCAAAATCGTCGATGCGCGTACGGTTGGTAGTGCCCACCTCCAGCAGTCGACAGCCCGCTCGCTGCATGAGCTCTGGCAGGCGAAAACTGCCGCCGATCTCAACCAGTTCACCTCGAGAGACCGGCACGGATCGTCCCAGGGCAAAGGTATTCAACACCAGCATCAGTGCGGCCGCGTTGTTGTTGACGATGGTGGCTGCCTCACACCCCGTAAGTCGACAAAGGCGCTCCTCCACAACGGCGTCCCGGTCACCGCGTCGGCCCAGCCGCAGGTCGTACTCCAGGTTCATGGGTCGGGTGACCAGCGGCTCCACCTGCCGCCAAACTTCCTGGCTTAGGAGCGCGCGGCCGAGGTTTGTATGAACGATCGTACCCGTCAGATTGAAGATTGGGGTGTAGGCGATCTTGGCCAGCCGCTCCCTAATCGGCAGAATATAACCGCTAGGATCTGTAGCCCAAGTGGGGACTTCGCGCCGGTCGCGCATTTGAGCTTGCAGCCCTCGGAGCGCGTGCTTTACGGAATGTTCGCCGAATTCATGGACTGTCGGCTCCAAGGTGGGGTCCTTGAGGACGCGCTCGATAGCGGGAAGGTCTCTGAGCCCAGGGGCGGATGGGTCTGGCTTTGTTTCTGCTGGGGCTTTTCTATTATGCATGAATCCGGCTGGCTCAAATTTCAGTGTATGCTGCAGTGGCTGTGTCAGTGACGCCGCCAGACTCTTTTTACAGCAGAAAAAACGTGAGGAAAATAGGGATGACAAAGCAAATGGGAAAGGTCGCCTTTATTGGTCTTGGTGTTATGGGCTATCCCATGGCTGGGTACCTGGCCCGTCAGGCCAGCGCCGTTTGTGTCTATAACCGAACGTCGGCGAAGGCAGAGGCCTGGGTCAAGGACCATGGGGATGCCCCGGCGTCGGTCTCGTCGGCTTCCTCGCCCGGTGCTGCCGCAGCGGATGCGGATATGGTTTTCCTCTGCGTAGGCAACGATGAGGACGTTCGTTCCGTCACCCTCGGTCCTGAGGGGGCGCTTGCGTCGATGGTCTCGGGTGCATTGTTGGTAGACCATACGACGGCCTCCCCGGCGCTGGCGATGGAGCTTGCACAGGCCTGCGCCGAGGCCGGCGTGGGCTTCTTGGACGCCCCGGTTTCGGGTGGCCAAGCCGGCGCCGAGAATGGGGCGCTAACGATCATGATTGGGGGTAGTGAGAGCGACTACCAGCGGGGAATCCCGGCGCTGGAGTGCTATGCGAAAAAGCATGCGCTGATGGGCGGTGTAGGCAGTGGGCAATTGGCCAAGGTCGTGAATCAAATTTGTATCGCGGGGATTCTGCAGGGTCTTGCTGAAGGGGTGCACTTTGCTCAGCAGGCAGGTCTTGATGTGGACGCCGTAGTCGACGTTATTTCACAGGGCGCGGCTCAGAGCTGGCAGATGAACAACCGTGCCAACACCATGGCTAAGGATGATTATGAATTCGGCTTCGCCGTGGACTGGATGCGCAAGGACCTGGATATTGCCCTGCGCACTGCTCGCCAGATTGACGCCAAGCTACCCCTCACGGCGCTGGTAGATCAGTTTTATGGGGATGTGCAGGCCATGCAGGGCGGACGCTGGGATACCTCCAGCCTGCTGCGGCGCTTGACGCGCCGCCCCGGCTAATGGGTCGCTGGTGAGTCTGGACTAACGCTCCGCGAGAGGGACGTAGTCGCGCTTCGGTGCGCCGGTATAGAGCTGGCGAGGCCGACCGATCTTGTAGCCGTCGGCAATCATCTCGCACCAGTGTGCGATCCAGCCTGGGGTGCGGCCAGTGGCGAAGATCACGGTAAACATCTCTACCGGAATCCCAATAGCTTTGAGGATGATGCCCGAATAAAAGTCCACGTTGGGGTACAGGCGTTTTTCGATGAAGTATTCGTCTTCGCGAGCGATGCGCTCCAGCTCTTTAGCGATAGCCAGTGCTGGGTCGTCATTAATGCCAAGTTCTTCAAGCACCTCCGCACACGTCTGCTCCATCACCTTCGCCCTGGGGTCGTAGTTTTTGTAGACGCGGTGACCGAAGCCCATGATGCGAAACGGATCATTCTTATCCTTGGCCCGAGCGATGAACTCCGGAATGTTGTCGACACTGCCGATCTCGTCGAGCATATCCAGGACGGCCTCGTTCGCGCCTCCATGAGAGGGGCCCCAGAGCGCGGCGATCCCAGCGGCAATGCTGGCAAACGGGTTGGCGCCCGTGGAGCCTGCTAACCGCACTGTCGATGTAGAGGCATTTTGCTCATGGTCGGCGTGCAGCAAGAAGATGCGATCCATGGCGCGTGCCAGGGTCGGGCTGACATGGTAGTCCTCACAGGGTGTGGCAAACATCATGTGCAGGAAGTTTTCCGCATAACCCAGCTCATTGCGCGGGTAGATAAAGGGCTGACCCTGGGAGTGTTTGTAGCTCATGGCGGCTAGGGTGGGCATTTTGGCGATCAGTCGGTGGGCAGTGATTTTTCTATGTTCTGGGTTATCGATGTCTAGGGAGTCGTGGTAAAAGGAGGATAGAGCGCCTACCGCGCTGCACATAATCGCCATAGGGTGAGCATCGGCCCGAAAGCCGCTGAAAAAGTTGCGGATTTGCTCATTGACCATAGTGTGACGCTTGATGGTATGCACGAAGGCCTGCTGATCCTCTGGGGCGGGTAGCTCTCCATTGAGCAGCAGATTGCAAAGCTCCAGATAGTCAGACTGCTCGGCCAGTTGCTCAATGGGGTAACCCCGGTGGAGCAGGGTGCCCGCATCCCCATCAATATAAGTGATGGCTGAGTCACATGCCGCCGTGGAGACAAAACCTGGGTCGTAGGTGAAATAGCCCTGGGAGGTTAGCTTGCCGACATCGATGACGTCCGGTCCCAGGTTGCTTGAATACACGGGCAGGTCGATTGCATCTTCACCCTCTATCGTAAGGGTTGCGCGTTTACGGATCTCTTGTGTCATTGTCCTTCCCACCCATGGCTCGTTTTTTTTCTACGGTGACGAGCCCGATGCCCAAGGGCACCCCCCATGACTTGTCGCCGTTACTGCTCGCGCAACGCGTCATTACTCCGCTTAGCGCACAATCCTTATGATTGTCGAAACAGCGCGGTATTTCCAGTTTGACTTCCAGGACGCGCTGCTTTTTTTGTGGGCGTTTTGCACGCGCCGTCGAGCCCTGGGGGCATATTTCTCCAGGAAGTTGTGCGATCCATGTCGAGCTTTAGGTATAGTGGGTCAACTGGCGATGGGCTTTGTCGAAGAGACTGTCCAAGGGAATGTTAAGCTTGATGGCCACTGTGGGGCCAAATGGGCGTCAGATAAAACGGTTCAGCTTGGATTTGAGACACCAGCCGACTAAAATGTTGCCACACAGAAGATGTGAATCCGGTCCGAATTCCAAAGTCGGGTCCTAGTCAAAAAGAGTAAAAGCACCATGAAGACAGACCGTCCTGTCAATCTTAACCTGTTGGTTTTCAGTTTCCCCCTGGCGGCGATCTTGTCCATCACGCACCGCATCACCGGCGTCATCTTATTCGTCGGTTTGGGCTTCGGCCTGTACGCCCTGGATTTGGCCATGGGATCCCCTGATGGGTTCCAGGAAGCAGCGGTCCTAGTGGCTCAGCCATTGCCCAAACTCATCCTGCTGGGTCTGATATTCGCGCTTACCTTCCACATTTTCGCGGGTCTGAAGCACATGCTGATGGACTTTCATCTGGGCGATTCCGTCGCTGCGGCGCACCGAGGTTCAATTGTGGTGATCATCCTCACCTTGGTGACGACGGCGGCGATTGGAGTAACGTTATGGTAATGCAAGTGATGTCGCTCTCTCGAAGCGGCCTGTCCGACTTTGTCCTGCAGCGAGCAAGCGCTGCCATCCTGGCGATTTACTCCATATGGGTCATGCAGTTTTTTCTCTTGGCCCCAAGCTTGGACCACGATGTTCTGGTCACTTTCTTCACCAGCCCGGTCATGCAGATCGGCGGTACTTTGGCGGTTCTGGCGACGGTGGCTCATGCCTGGATCGGTATGTGGACGATCGGCACTGACTATCTTCGTCCAGCCCACGTAGGCGCGCACGCTACGGCCATTCGGTTTGGCTATCAGGCTCTTTGCCTGCTGGCATTGTTCGTATATCTGACTTGGGCGCTCAGCCTGGTCTGGCAGTTTTAGAATTAGTTAACAGGTACTTTTCATGTCTCAAATTCGCAAAATGGAATTCGACGGAGTCATCGTCGGTGGTGGCGGGTCCGGTCTTCGGGCCGCGCTGCAGTTGGCTCAGTCAGGTCTGAAGACCGCAGTTATTTCCAAAGTGTTCCCAACTCGGTCGCATACCGTCTCGGCTCAGGGTGGTATCACCTGCGCCATCGCCAGCGACGACCCTAATGACGATTGGCGCTGGCATATGTACGACACCGTCAAGGGGTCGGACTACATTGGCGATCAGGATGCCATCGAATATATGTGCTCTGAGGGCCCCCAGGCGGTCTTTGAACTGGAACACATGGGGCTGCCTTTCTCCCGCACGGATGCGGGCAGGATTTACCAGCGTCCCTTTGGCGGCCAGTCCAAGGAGTTCGGTAAGGGCGGACAAGCTGCGCGCACCTGTGCTGCCGCAGACCGAACCGGCCATGCGCTGCTGCATACCCTCTATCAGGCCAACGTGAAGGCAGACACCACCTTCTTAAACGAGTGGTTTGCTATCGATATGGTCAAGAACCAAGACGGCGTTGTGGTTGGCGTCATCGCCCTGTGTATCGAAACCGGTGAAGTGGTTCACGTGAGTTCTCGGGCCACCGTTGTCGCTACGGGTGGTGCGGGCAGAATTTACGCGTCAACGACCAACGCCCTGATGTGCACGGGTGATGGCATCGGAATGGCGCTGCGGGCGGGCGTCCCTGTTCAGGACATCGAAATGTGGCAGTTCCATCCAACGGGCATCGCCGGTGCGGGAACCCTGGTGACCGAAGGCTGTCGTGGTGAAGGCGGCTATCTGATCAACAAGGACGGCGAGCGCTTCATGGAAAGATACGCGCCCAACGCCAAGGACCTTGCCGGTCGTGACGTGGTGGCACGCTCCATGGTGATTGAAATCATCGAAGGCCGAGGCTGCGGACCCGAGGGCGATCATGTAAAGCTCAAGCTGGATCACCTTGGGGAAGATGTTTTAAACAGTCGTTTGCCCGGGATTCTGGAGCTGTCCAGGACATTTGCTCATGTAGATCCGGTCAAGGAACCGATTCCCGTGGTCCCGACCTGCCACTACATGATGGGCGGTATTCCAACCCAGGTGAGTGGCCAGGCTCTGACCCAGGACAATTTAGGTCAAGATGTGCCGGTAGAAGGGCTCTATGCTGCGGGCGAAGCGGCCTGTGTGTCAGTGCACGGTGCCAACCGCCTCGGTGGAAACTCGCTTCTCGACCTGGTGGTCTTTGGTCGCGCAGCGGGGATGCATATCGAACAGGTCATGCGACAGGGCGTGAGCTATCGCGAGGCCAGCGAGTCAGATATCGAAGCCTCTATGGCGCGCCTGAATCGCTGGAACGAATCAGCGGAAGGCGAGTCCATTTACGACCTGAAAAAAGAGCTACAAACCACGATGCAGAATAGCTTCGGCGTGTTCCGAACCGAAAAGAACATGCTTGAGGGTATGGATAAGCTGGTGGAGCTTCGGGAGCGTATTGGCCAAGCGGGCATGCCGGATAAGTCAGCGGCCTTCAATACCGCGCGCCTGGAGGCCCTGGAGCTGGATAACCTGCTGGAAGTGGCGGAAGCCACGGCGGTGACCGCAGAGGGTCGGAGAGAGAGTCGCGGCGCGCACGCACGCGATGACTATCAAACCCGGGATGATGAAAACTGGCTATGCCACTCCATGTACTTCCCGGAAGACAAGCGCGTCGGGAAGCGTGACGTGAATTTTGCACCCACGACCATGGAGGCTTTTGAACCCAAGGAACGCGTCTACTAGCGTCACCTTGAAGCAGCCAACAACAGATGAATAATTTTTAGGGCAACAACAATGCAAGTAAGTGTTTATCGCTATAACCCCGATGTGGATGAAGTGCCGGTCATGCGTGATGTCTCTGTAGACCTGCCAGAGGGCAAGGACCTGATGGTCCTGGATGTGATGCAGCTCATCAAGGACCAGGACCCAACGCTAAGCTTCCGGCGCAGCTGCCGGGAAGGCGTCTGTGGTTCAGACGGTATCAATATGAACGGCAAGAATGGTTTGGCCTGCATCACCCCGGTCTCCCAGGTGGTGAAGCGCAATAAGCTGGTTCTGCGCCCGCTGCCCGGATTGCCCGTGGTGCGCGACCTGGTGGTGGACATGAGCCAGTTCTATAAGCAGTACGCCAAGGTGCAGCCGTATTTGGTCAACAAAGAAGCGGCGCCGGCCCAAGAGCGACTTCAGACCCCGGAAGATCGGGAAAAGCTCGATGGCCTGTATGAGTGTATTCTGTGCGCGTGCTGTTCCACCTCATGCCCTTCATTTTGGTGGAACCCCGATAAGTTCATCGGCCCTGCCGGCCTTCTGCAGGCCTATCGATTCTTGGCGGATTCCCGCGATACCGCCACCGAGGAAAGACTCGCAAATCTTGATGACCCCTTCAGCGTTTTCCGCTGCCGGGGAATCATGAACTGCGTCAGCGTCTGTCCGAAGGGACTAAACCCAACACGCGCGATTGGTAAAATCCGCACCATGTTGTTGCAGTACGGGACCTAGCGGTTCTCGATAACTTGCCCTGAGGAGTGGGGATTCTTCAGGGCAATGGGTTAGTATTACGTCGCGGGGCAGGGATAAACGGATTGCGTTAATCACGCTTTAAGTCGTGGCGTAGGGGGATAGATTGACAGAGGGATTCATGCAGCGAATGCTGCGCAGCTCGCATTTGGCGGGTCAGAATGCGGCCTATATAGAGGGCCTGTACGAAGACTATTTACGGGACCCCTCAGCGGTACCTGAGATCTGGCGTAGCTACTTCGAAACGCTGCCAATGTTGGACGATACCCTAGGTCCAGACACGCCGCACTCAGAGGTGGTCCAGCACTTTGAAAGACTCGGTCGGAACCGTCTCAAGGCCCGCCCTGAAAAAGTCTCCACCCAAATTTCTAACGCACATCAAACCCAGCAAATGCGGGTTCAGGACCTGGTATCCGCCTACCGGCACAGGGGCCATAAGAAAGCCAATATCGACCCCTTGGGGATGATGGAGAGACCGCCCACCCCGATCTTGAATTTGGACTACCACCAGCTGTCTCAGGCGAACCTGGACGAGACCTACCAGACCGGCACCTTCCACTATGGTGATGGCAACGCCAAGCTGCGCGATTTAGTTGAGGCTCTGGAAAGCACCTACTGTGGATCCATCGGCGCTGAATACATGCACATCGTCGACACCCGAGAGCAGCTCTGGGTCCAGCAGCGGCTGGAAAGCGCCAGGGGTAAGCCCAATTTTGACGCCGCTCAAAAGCGCCGGATTCTCGAGCGTTTGGTCGCGGCTGAGGGCTTAGAAAAATACCTGCACCGTCGCTATCCGGGCACAAAGCGTTTCGGGCTTGAGGGGGGTGAAAGCCTGATCCCCATGCTGCACGAACTGCTCCAGCGCTTGGGGACTCATGATGTGCTGGAAGGCGTCATCGCCATGGCTCACCGAGGCCGGTTGAACGTCCTGGTGAATGTCCTGGGCAAAAACCCAGGGGACCTATTCGACGAATTTGATGGCCGGGTGCATTCAGACAATGGCTCGGGTGACGTTAAGTATCACCAGGGCTTCTCCTCCAACGTTATGACGCCCGGGGGCGAGATGCACCTGGCGCTGGCCTTTAATCCATCCCATTTAGAAATTGTTGCCCCGGTGGCTGAGGGCTCCGTGCGGGCGCGCCAAGACCGTCGGCGAGATTATTCTGGCGACCGGGTGGTGCCCATTATCATTCATGGGGATGCCGCCTTCGCAGGCCAGGGTGTGGTGATGGAGACCTTTCAGATGTCTCAAACCCGGGGCTTCAAGACCGGTGGCAGCATTCACATCATCATCAACAATCAGATTGGCTTCACGACCCATCGGCAAATTGACGCCCGATCCACCGAGTATTGCACCGAGGTGGCGAAGATGGTTCAGGCGCCGATTCTGCATGTCAATGGCGACGATCCAGAGGCCGTTATTTTTGCCACCCAGCTGGCCGCGGACTATCGAATGGAGTTTCGCAAGGACGTGGTGATTGATCTCATTTGCTATCGACGCCGGGGCCATAACGAGGCGGAAGAGCCGATGAAGACCCAGCCGCTGATGTATCAACAGATCAGAAGCCAGCCAACGGCGTGTGCGATCTACGGTGACAAGATGGTCGCAGAGGGCGTGGTGAGCGGCCAAGATTTAGAGCAAATGACGGACTCCTACCGAGAAACCTTAGAGGCCGGCGGCAGCGTAGCCCTGGACCTGGTGCAGGAACCCAACAGCCAACTCTTCGTGGACTGGACACCCTATCTGGATTCCACTTGGGATGTGCCAGCGGACACCACGGTCCCGGCTAATCGCATTCAGGAACTTGCCCACCAGATGGAGAACCTGCCCGATGGCTTCGTACTCCATCGTCAGGTGAGCAAAATTCTGGAGGATCGTCATCGTATGGCCGCAGGCGCCATGCCCGTGAACTGGGGGATGGGCGAGGTGATGGCCTATGCCACGCTGCTCGACGAGGGGTACCCGGTGCGGCTGACGGGCCAGGATGTGGGCGTGGGCACCTTCTCTCACCGCCACGCCGCACTGTTCAATCAGAAGGACGGCAAGCGCATCATTCCACTGAACTTGCTGCGGGAAGATATCACCTTCGACCTCTATGACTCGCTGCTCTCCGAAGAGGCCGTGCTGGCCTTTGAATATGGCTATGCCACCACGGCACCCAATACGCTGGTCGTTTGGGAGGCACAGTTTGGAGATTTTGCGAATGGCGCTCAGGTGGTTATTGATCAGTTCATCAGCTCAGGAGAAACCAAGTGGGCCAGGCTTTGCGGTCTAACCATGCTTCTGCCTCACGGTTATGAAGGGGCTGGCCCCGAGCATTCCTCGGCTCGACTGGAACGCTTTCTACAGCTGTGTGCTGAACAAAATATGCAGGTCTGTGTGCCGTCGACGCCAGCTCAGGTTTTCCACATGATTCGCCGGCAGGCGATTCGCCCAGCGCGCAAGCCCTTGGTGGCGATGACGCCCAAGAGCCTGCTCCGGCACAAGCTGGCGGTCTCAACCATTGATGAATTGAGCCAAGGTGCCTTTGAGCTTGTCATCGGCGAATCAAAGGCCCTGGACCAAGCTTCGGTGAAGCGGGCGGTCGTGTGCAGCGGCAAGGTATATTACGACCTGTGGGATGCGCGCGAGGAAGGGGACCTTGATCAGGCTGTGATCCTGCGGCTTGAGCAAATTTATCCGTTCCCGGACGACGCCCTGCTCAGCGAGCTGTCCCGTTATCCCAACCTGGAGCAGGTGATTTGGTGTCAGGAAGAGCCCATGAATCAAGGGGCCTGGTTCTCGATTCGGCATCGCCTGAATCGAGTCTTGGATCAAATCGAAAGCCGTCCGCCGCTCTATTACGCCGGGCGTGAAGCCTTTGCAGCGCCAGCAGTGGGATACGCAGGCGTGCATATCGAGCAACAACAAAAACTCGTTCAAAGCGCCCTGGTTGGTGATTTTGAAGACAAGCCAAAAGATGGAAGCTGATTATGGAAATTAAAGCGCCAACCTTTCCCGAATCTATCGCCGACGGCAGCATTGCCCAATGGCACCATCAGCAGGGGGATGCGGTAAGCCGTGACGAGCTGCTGGTAGACATCGAAACCGATAAGGTAGTGATCGAGGTCTTTGCGCCGGAGAATGGTGTGCTGACCGCCATCCTCAAATCCGAGGGAGAGACGGTGCTGTCTGAAGAAGTCATTGCGACCTTTGAAGCAGGAGCCGTGGCGGCGACCTCAGAACCCGCGGCCGATGAGCAGGCGGCTGCTGGAGAGGACCTGGCGCCGGAAGATGCCTTTGCCAGTCCTGCAGCACGCAAGATGGCCGCTGAGTCTGATCTAAATATCTCTCGGGTGAGCGGCAGCGGTCGCGATGGACGCATTACTAAGGAAGATGTGGCTCGGGCACTGGTGGAGAACTCGGAGCAGCCCACAGCCCCTGCGCCAGCGGCCGTGGCACCGACGATAGTGACCCCGGCAGCGGCGCCGATGCCTGAGACGGCTGATTTGGCACCTGGCGAGCGAGTTGAGCGGCGAGTGCCCATGACGCGCCTACGCGCCAGCATCGCTAAGCGCTTGGTGGAAGCCCAGCAGAGTGCGGCCATGCTCACCACCTTTAATGAGGTGGATATGGGGCCCATCATGGCGTTGCGCAAAAAGTATCAGCAAGAATTTCAGGCGGCACACAACGAAACCAAGCTGGGCTTTATGTCCTTCTTCGTGCGCGCCGCAACCGAGGCGCTAAAGCGCTTTCCGTCGGTCAACGCCAGCATCGACGGCAACGATATTGTTTATCACGGGTTTTACGACATCGGCGTTGCCGTCTCCACGGAAAAGGGCTTGGTTGTGCCGGTAGTGCGCGATGCTGATGCGCTGAGCCTGGCTCAGATAGAAGACCAGATCATGGCCTACGGTCAGAAAGCGCGTGCCGGCAAGCTGGAACTGCAGGACATGTCCGGCGGTACCTTTACTATTTCTAATGGCGGTATTTTTGGATCTTTGCTGTCTACGCCCATCCTCAATGCGCCCCAAACCGGCGTGCTGGGCATGCACAAGATTCAGGAGCGCGCAGTGGTCGTAGACGGCGAGATTGTCGTACGGCCCATGATGTATTTAGCGCTGTCCTATGACCATCGTCTTATTGACGGTAGGGAGGCGGTGCAGTTCTTGGTGGCGATAAAGGGCATGCTGGAAGACCCAGCGCGCATTCTTCTGGAGCTCTAAAATGACTAAGTCTTTTGATGTCATCGTTATTGGCGGCGGCCCGGCTGGCTATCATGCCGCGATACGAACCGCGCAATTAGGGATGAAAACCGCCTGCATCAACATGATGCTGGACGGAGACGATCAACCCGTTTTGGGTGGCACGTGTTTGAACTGGGGCTGTATTCCCTCCAAGGCGTTGCTGGATGCCTCACATAAATTCGTTGAAGCTCAGCATGATTTCGCCGACTTGGGGATCAAGACCGGCAAGGTCGAAGCGGATGTCCCGCAGATGATTGCCCGCAAGAATGGCGTCGTGGGCAAACTGACCGGCGGCGTGGCGGCCTTGTTTGAGGGTAACGGGGTGACCGCTCTAGCAGGGAAGGGCCGTCTCTACGGCGGCTGCCAGGTGGGTTTCACCCCCCACGGCGGCGAAGAGGAAATGCTCTCTGCGCAACATGTGATTTTGGCGCCGGGCTCTGTGCCCGTGGATATTCCGCCAGCACCTCTGCAGGATGATTTGATTGTGGACTCCACCGGCGCCCTGGAGTTCACCAGCGTCCCCAAGCGCCTTGGCGTGATCGGTGCGGGGGTCATTGGCCTTGAGCTGGGCAGCGTTTGGAATCGCCTCGGCAGTGAAACCATACTCTTGGAGGCCATGGATGAATTTTTGCCCATTGCGGATAACCGGATTAGCCGAGATGCCCTGCGTATCTTCAAGAAACAGGGCCTGGACATTCGTTTGGGGGCGCGTGTCACCGCCACGGAGATCAAGGGACGTGGCAAGCAAAAGACCGTATTGGTGACCTACCAGGATAAGGCTGGCGAACAGACGCTGGAATTTGATCGTCTAATCGTGGCGGTTGGGCGTCGCCCCTATACCGAGGGCCTGTTGGCGCCTGATGCGGGCGTCAATCTGGATGAGCGTGGCTTTCTTTTCGTTAACGATCTATGCGCCACGGACGCACCCAACGTATACGCCGTGGGGGACGTGGTTCGCGGCCCCATGCTGGCGCATAAGGGTATGGAAGAGGGGATAATGGTGGCTGAGCGAATTGCGGGTCACAAACCCGTCGTGAACTACGAGACCGTCCCGAGCGTGATTTATACCCACCCGGAAATCGCTTGGGTTGGCAAAACCGAGCAGCAGCTGAAGATGGACGGCGAGTCCTTCAACGTCGGGAGTTTCCCCTATGCGGCCAACGGCCGAGCGCTAGCGGCGGGCGAGAATGAGGGCATGATTCGCGTGATCGCGGATGCAGAAACGGACCGCATTCTGGGGGTCCATGTGATGGGGGCTCAGGCGTCGGAGCTGATCGCTCAGGCGGTGATCAGCATGGAATTCAGCGCCTCTGCCGAAGACCTTGGGCTGATCATGTTTGCCCACCCGACTTTATCTGAAGGCGTTCACGAGGCAGCGTTGGCGGCCCGAGGCCACGCTATCCATATGGTCAACCGAGCGCCTCGCGCTAAAAACTAGAAACCAAAGCCAAACCTATACCCAAGCACCACTAAGGAAAAACAAAGCTAATGAATCTACATGAGTATCAGGCCAAGGGGCTGTTTGCCCAATACGGTCTGCCCGTTTCCGAGGGCTATGCTGTTGATACTGCTGACCAGGCCGTAGCCGCTGCCGAAAAGATTGGCGGCGAGCGCTGGGTGGTCAAGGTCCAGGTTCATGCGGGTGGCAGAGGCAAGGCTGGCGGGGTCAAAGTTGTTGACTCTCTGGAGGCAGTGAGAGCCTTTGCCGACCAATGGGTGGGTAAAAATTTGGTGACCATTCAGACGGATGAGAACGGTCAGCCGGTGAGCAAGATTTATGTGGAGAGCTGCACAGACATTGATCGTGAGCTGTATCTCAGTGCGGTGATTGACCGGGGTAGCCGGCGAGTGGTGTTTATGGCCTCCACCGAGGGTGGGGTGGAAATCGAGACCGTTGCCGAAGAAACACCGGAAAAAATTCTGCGTGCCAGCATCGATCCCTATGTGGGTGCCCAGCCCTATCAGGGTCGGGAACTGGCGTTCAAACTCGGCCTAGAGGGCGCACAGGTCAGGCAATTTACTAATCTTTTCATGGGGTTAAACAAGTTATTTGAGGAATCAGATTGCTCTCTTCTGGAGATCAACCCCCTGGTCGTCACGGCGGCTGGTGACATCCACTGTCTGGACGCCAAGATCAATATTGATGGCAACGCGCTGTATCGCCAGCCCGAGATTGCCGCGATGGATGACCCGTCTCAGGAGGACGAGAGGGAGGCTCAAGCTGCGGAGTACAATCTCAACTATGTCGCCCTAGACGGCAATATCGGCTGCATGGTGAATGGTGCGGGATTGGCCATGGGCACCATGGACCTGGTGAAGCTACACGGGGGCAATCCGGCGAACTTCCTCGATGTGGGGGGCGGCGCAACCAAGGAGGCGGTGTCTGAGGCCTTCAAAATCATTCTGTCCGACAGTGCGGTACGCGCCGTGCTGATCAATATTTTTGGCGGCATCGTTAGCTGTGCCACGATTGCTGAGGGCATTATTGGTGCCGTTCAGGAAGTGGGCGTTGAGGTGCCCGTGGTGGTTCGCTTCGAGGGCAATAACGCCGAGCTGGGACGCGAGACCCTGAGCAACAGCGGACTGAATATTATTCCTGGCGAAACCTTGGTGGACGCCGCCGAAAAAGCAGTGGCCGCGGCGGGAGGACAGTCATGAGTATCTTGATCAACCACGACACTAAGGTGATCTGTCAGGGCTTTACCGGGTCCCAGGGTACTCTGCACAGTGAGCAGGCCCTTGCCTACGGCACCCAGTTGGTGGGCGGCGTTACGCCCGGTAAGGGGGGCAGCACGCATTTGGGTCTGCCCGTCTTTGATACCGTTGCCGATGCGGTCCAGGCCACGGGGGCAACCGCCTCGGTGATCTATGTTCCTGCTGGATTCTGCAAAGATTCCATTCTTGAGGCGCTGGATGCGGGCATTGAGCTGATCGTCTGTATCACCGAAGGGATTCCAACCCTGGATATGTTGGCCGTGAAGGCCCGACTAGAACTCACCGGAGCCCGGATGATTGGTCCTAACTGTCCTGGGGTGATCACCCCGGGGGCCTGCAAGATTGGCATCATGCCTGGGGATATCCATCTTCCGGGCAAGGTGGGCATCGTCTCCCGTTCGGGTACGCTGACCTATGAGGCCGTGAAACAAACAACGGATCGTGGCTTTGGCCAAAGCACCTGCGTGGGCATCGGTGGAGACCCCATCCCGGGCAGCCACTTCATCGACATTCTGGCGCTCTTCCAAGAGGACCCGGCCACCGAGGCCATCGTGATGGTGGGTGAGATCGGCGGTAATGCCGAAGAAGAAGCCGCCGCCTTCATAAAGGCTAATGTGACCAAGCCTGTCGTGGCCTATATCGCCGGGGTAACGGCGCCGCCCGGTAAGCGGATGGGTCATGCCGGCGCCATCATTGCGGGCGGTAAGGGCACCGCAGACGATAAATTCGCCGCGCTCAACGATGCCGGTGTGCGAACGGTTCGAAGCCTGGCTGAAATCGGCGAGGCGCTGGCCGAGATCACCGGCTGGTCCTAGGCCTGAAGCGGGGCCTTCCGGGCCCCAGCCGACCTGAAGAGCTGAACGCAACAGCTTAACGCAAGGCATTGATATCAGGTGACTGAGCCCCATATTGGTGCCCAGGATTATGGCGAGGAAATAGGATGAGCGAGCCACAAACATCGGAAACCCTAAACTTTCAGACCGAGGCGAAGCAGCTACTGCAGCTGATGATCCATTCGCTGTATTCAAACCGCGAAATCTTCCTACGTGAACTGATTTCCAATGCTTCAGACGCTATCGACAAGCTGCGTTTTCGGGCCATCGAAGACCAGAGCCTGCTGGGCGATGAGAGCGACTTTCAAATCGATATTACCTTCGACAAGGACGCCAAAACCCTGTGCATCGCCGATAACGGCATCGGCATGACCCGTGATGAGGTCATCACCAATCTGGGTACGATCGCGAAGTCGGGCACCGCCGAATTCTTGGCCAATCTCAGTGGCGACCAACAGGCGGATGCCCAGTTAATCGGTCAGTTTGGCGTGGGCTTCTACAGTGCCTTCATGGTGGCGGATGAGGTGGAGGTCCGTACCCTGGCTGCCGGCGTGGAGGCCGATCAGGGCATTTGCTGGCGTTCTAAGGGCGAGGATGCCTATGCGCTGGAAAGCATTGATGATGCCAGTCGGGGCACACGGGTCATTCTTCATCTCAAGGACGAGGCCCTGGAATTCGCAGAGGATTTTCGCCTGCGGAATATCGTACGTCGTTATTCAGATCACATCGGCGTACCCGTGCGGATGCTCAAGGCGGAAACCGCCGAAGGTGAAGACCAGGAAGAGGGTGAGCCTGAGTTCGAACCGGTTAACAGCGCTCAGGCGCTTTGGACGCGCTCCCGATCTGAGGTTAAGGATGATGAATACAAGGCGTTCTATCGACACATCTCCCATGACTACGAAGACCCTATGGCCTGGAGCCATAACCGGGTTGAGGGAAAGTTCGAATACACCAGCCTAATCTATCTGCCTAAGCGTGCGCCCTTTGACCTGTACAACCGGGAAGTCCCCAAGGGGCTGAAGCTTTATGTTCAGCGCGTCTTTATCATGGACGATGCGGAACAGTTCCTGCCCCTATACCTGCGCTTTATCAAGGGCGTAGTGGACTCCAACGACCTGCCCCTCAATGTATCGCGCGAGATTCTGCAGCAGGACGAGCGCGTGACGTCTATTCGCAATGCCGTCACCAAACGGGCCCTGAGCATGCTCGAAGACATGGCCAAGAAAGAGCCGGAGCAGTTCCAGGCCTTTTGGGATGAGTTTGGCGAGGTGATCAAAGAGGGCGCTGGCGAGGACTTTGCGAATCGTGGGGCCATCATGAAGCTGCTGCGCTTTGCTTCTACGGCCAGCGAGGGCAAGGTCAAGAACGTGGGTCTGGAAGATTACCTGGCACGTAAAAAAGAAGATCAGGACAGCATTTATTACATTTGCGCCGAAACCTACGAGACCGCCAGTCGCAGCCCACACCTAGAAATCTTTAAGGACAAAGGCGTTGAAGTCTTAGTCATGTTCGACCGCATCGACGAGTGGTTGATGAGCACTCTCACCGAATATGAGGGCGTGTCCTTCGTCGACGTGATGCGCGGCGATGTGACGCTGCCGGGAGAGGCAAAGGCCGATGACGAGGAAGACGAGGAAGAGTCGGACGATCATCCGTTGACCGAGCGCATTCAGGCGGTCATCGGAGACAGAGTTGAGGGTGTCCGGCCCTCCAAGCGTCTGACGGATTCTCCAGCGTGTTTGGTGCTGTCGGACTTTGGCATGGGCATTCAAATGCGCAAAATACTCGAGGCTAGCGGCCAGTCGATGCCCGAGAGCAAGCCGTTCTTTGAGTTCAATGCTGACCACCCGCTACTGCACCGTCTGGACACGGAGGTGGACGAGGACCGGTTCAAGGAGTTGGTCGAACTCCTGTTCGATCAAGCGAGTCTGGCAGAGGGCGGCACGCTGCAGGATCCGGCGACTTACGTATCGCGAATGAACCGTCTGCTGATGGATCTGCTGCCTGCTGCTGAGTAGCACCGGCATATCTATCTGTTGAGCAAGCCGTCACAATGGCGGCCTGTGAACAGGCGAATCCTTCAGGACCGGTTGAGTAGATGAACGTAGCCATTGTAGGTGGCGGAAATTTTGGCACCGCCATCGCCAACATCATTGCCCGAAACGGGCACACGACCCACCTGTGGATGCGGGACCCCCAGCAGGTCGAACAAACCCTGCAGGCGGGGGAAAACCTGCGTTACCTGCCAGGCCATCCGCTAGAGCCCGGGGTCTTGCCCACCGCAGATTTGGGCTATGCCACGCAATCCTCCAGCCTTATCTTCGTTGCCGTACCCAGTGCCGGCTTTGCTTCTGTCTGCCGTGAAATGGCGCCCTTCATTCAGCCAGAAGACGTGCTGATTAGTGCCACCAAGGGGATCGAGCCTGAGGGCTTTCGGTTGATGAGCCAGCTCCTCAGTGACCTGACCCCCAGCCAACATGTGGGCGCGATTTCTGGCCCGAATTTGGCGGAAGAGATTGCCGAGCAGCAGTATGCGGGCACGGTGATTGCCACACATCATCAGGGAGATGCGCTGCTGGTGCAGGATGTCATGCGCAACGCCACCCTGCGGGTGTACGCCAGTGCCGATGTATATGGCGTAGAGCTGGGCGGCGCCCTAAAAAATATCTACGCCATTGTCTGCGGCTTGGCGGCCGGGCTGGATGTGGGCCAAAACACCATTGGGTTGCTGATCACTCGAGCGCTGGCAGAAATGAGTCGATTCGCGGTATCCATGGGCGGTAATCCCTTTACGTTTCTAGGTCTCGCTGGGGTAGGCGACTTGCTCGTGACCTGCACTTCCCCACTCAGCCGCAATCATCGGTTGGGGTGCTGCATCGCCCAAGGCATGTCGCTGGAAGAGGCGTCGGAATCCCTGGGTAAGCTAGCGGAGGGGGTGAATACCCTGCGACTCGTGCATGCCAAGCGTCAGGAGCTGGAGGTGTATATGCCGCTTGTTGACGGCCTGTATCAAATCCTTTTTGAACAGCGCGAAATCACCGAAGTTGTTGGCACGCTCATGGGGAATACCGAGGGCGCGGATGTGGAATTCGTGGATCCGTCGCGTTGGCAGTAACCCAGGCGCAATGCGTAGGGGAGGTCATCGAAAGCGTCTATCAACGTTTCGCGGATGCGCCGCTCAGTTACGGTCACGGCACCGATAACCCATGGGATGAAGCCGTCTACCTGGTGTTGAGCGTCACCGGTTACGCCGACGATGAAGGCTCACTGGAGCAGGACGTAGCACCCCTGGACCAGGAGCGCATCGAGGCGCTCACCCACCGACGAATTAAGGAGCGCGTTCCCCTAGCTCACCTGTTGGGAGAATGTCAGTTCATGGGCCAGCGCTTTTTTGTAGGGCCCGGTGTCATGATCCCGCGTTCGCCCATCGGCTATCTGCTGGGCGAGCCTCTGGAGGAATGGGTGCCACCCAGCATCACGCGCATTGTGGACCTATGTGCCGGCGTCGGGTGTCTGGGTATCCTGGCTGCCCAGCGGTACCCCCAAGCCCAGGTGACCATGGTGGAGCTAGAGCCCCAGGCGGCAGCGCTGGCGCGACAAAACGTAGACCTGCATGACCTGGGTGGTCGGGTTCAGGTGGTAGAAGGCGATGCCTGCCGGTGGCTGGCGGAGCAAGCCGATCAGTGGGATTTGATTCTGACCAATCCCCCCTATGTCAGTGCATCGGATATGCAGACCCTGCCATCAGAATATCGTCATGAGCCGGTGCTGGGTTTGGCCGCCGGTGAGGATGGGCTCAGGTTGGTGGACGCCTTCTTGCCGGAACTGGCAGAGCGGCTGAGGCCAGAGGGTATTTTTCTATGCGAGGTGGGGGCCAGCGCCCCGGCCATGCAGCGTAAATACCCGAGGCTGCCGATTCAGTGGCTAGCGTTGCCCGAGGGTGGGGAGGGGGTGTTTATGCTGGGCCAGAAAGGCTGGCGTTAGCGTCGGCAGATGCGATTCTAAGGCACGAACCCGACCATTTGCCCAGGGACGACACTTGAGGAATACAGATGAATCTGCAGGGAAAATCTGATCCCGTGGAAGCATCAGGGTAGGGTGGAAGTGCCCAATCTTATCTACCGTCCCTGATTCGATCTCAGGACCTTGGACTACGGCTGGTACTTTTATCTCGGCAGCCGGATAATGGCGGCGTTCTGATTGCCGATCATCTGAAGGACAGGCAGGGAACGATTTCCTACATCAACAGAGCAGCGCATGGCAGCAAATACCTTCGGTTCACTTTTCACGGTCACCACCTTCGGTGAAAGCCATGGCCTGGCCCTAGGGGCCATCGTGGACGGGTGCCCGCCCGGGCTGCCTCTCTCCGAGGAGGATTTGCAGCCGGATTTGGATCGGCGCAAACCAGGGCAGTCCAAATACACTACCCAACGGCGCGAAGGGGACCAGGTAGAGATTCTGTCTGGGGTCTTCGAGGGTGTGACCACGGGGAC
>CENJ01032422.1_pt1 | contig 19623 bp, 20 predicted proteins | sample 356161 | NCBI WGS metagenome assembly CENJ01 (sample SAMEA2619531, study PRJEB7988) | marine metagenome | biome: marine biome (ENVO:00000447); feature: surface water layer (ENVO:00002042); material: "saline water (ENVO:00002010), including plankton (ENVO:xxxxxxxx)" | depth 5 m
TGGATGAATATCATGAAGCTGTTTAGTAAGAAATCAATAATTTTTTACAGTATTTTAGGTGCAATCACCGCTTTAATTATCGCACCATTAATAAGAAGTCTTATTGACTATTCAGTTACAACAGAAATACTCATTACAACAGCAATAATTATTCCTATGTATGCTGTAATAACAAGAATATTTAAAAAGTATCTTTAGATTTTTTTAGAGTTTCAAATAAAAGTTTTGGTCTATCAGTAATTATTCCGTCAACATTTAATTCAATTAGTAATTTAAATGTTTCAACATCATTGATTGTCCAAACCATTACCTTTAATCCTTTTAATTTTAAAAAATTAACAAATCTTTTAGTAACCACTCTAATGCCATAATAGCTCATAGGGATTTGCAGACAGTCACCAGGTATATTTTTTTTATAGAGATTAAAACTTGCAGCCAATGTTTTGTAAACTTCGTTTGGACCCATTGAAATACATAATTTTGGATAATTTTTTCTAACGCCTTTTAACCTTTTACTATTAAAACTCGCAACACAGACTCTTTCAAAAGCATTTGATTTTTTTATTACATCAAGTGCTGGTTGAACAACTTCATTTGTTTTGAAATCAATTTGAAAATTTGTATCGGGAAATACATCAAGAACGTCAATTAATTTGGGAATTTTATGAACATCAAATATGTTTATTTTATCAATTTCTTGGCTTGAAAGACTATCAAATTTTTTTGAAATTCCACAAATTCTTTTTAGATCATCGTCATGAAAAATATAAGGTATTCCATCAGATGACACCTGAACATCTGTTTCAATATACTTACAACCTAAAGATATTGAATATTCGAAAGACTCTATGGTATTTTCAAGTGATTCTTCAGCACCACCTCTATGAGCTAATACTTCAAGTCCTTCGTAATTAAGATAACTTTTCATTCATCGATATTGTATACATTATTAATGTAAAATATATGCATTTAATAATAAGTTAAAATTTTTCAGTGAAAAAGTTCGAATCTATACGACCGTATTTCGATAGTGAAGTGAGTCAAGTGCTTACAGATTTATCTGATAATAGAAGATTTCTCAAAATGCTATTATCCACCGGAGGATTTAATAGATTAAGGTTTCTGCCTTTTTCAAGAAAAATTCTAAGCATCTTTTTAAAAAACAGAATTAAAAAAATTAAAAATGTAGCTGATTATCAAAATGAATTTGAGTCTATTGTTTCCAAAGTTATCAATAATTCTATCAACAGGTTTACTGTCTCTGGTATTGATAATTTAGATAAAAATAAAGGATATCTATTCATTTCTAATCATAGAGACATCACTCTTGATTCGGCACTTTTAAACTTAGCACTTCATCAAAATAAATTTAAAACGACTTTTAACGCAGTTGGCAACAATCTATTAAGCGAGAAATGGGCTTCTGATCTAATGAGATTAAACAAAAGTTTTATCATTGATAGAAGTGATAAATCTAAAAGAGATATATATAAAAGTTTAAATCTTGCTTCAGAATTTATTTTTGATGTGATTAAAAATAAAAATGAATCTATTTGGATCGCTCAAAAACAAGGAAGATCAAAAGATGGAAATGACTATACAGATCCATCTGTAATTAAAATGATTCACCTCAATTCAAGAAAGAAAATACCTATTCATGATTATCTAAATAATCTAAATGTTATTCCTGTATCAATATCTTATGAAAAAGATCCAAATGATATTTTAAAAGCCAATGAATTGTATTCTACTGAAGTTAATCAAGAATATTTTAAAGATCGCAAAGAAGATATGGTTAGTATTTTTCAAGGCATAATGGGGCAAAAGGGAAACGTAGATATAAATATAGGCAATATTTTAAATTTTAATTCTGACTCATATGAGGATTGTTCAAATCACATAACTCAGTCTATTAAAGGCTTATATAAACTTCATCCAACTAATTATGCTGCAGCAATAATGCAAGGTAAATTAAATGAAAGCGATGTATTTAATCAGAGTGAAATAGATCATGCAAAAGAGTATCTAGAAAACAGAGTTAAATTAGGTTCAAAAAATTTAAAAAGTTATTTACTAAATCAGTATAGCAATCCACTTAATTAAAAAAAAAGAGAAGAGCTACTTTCGTAACTCTTCTCTAAAATTTAATATTCTGACTTAGTTATTGGGGGAGCACTATGACAGTCATCATTATTAAATTATTTAAACTCTGGATAAGCTTCTATACCTACCTCAGAGATATCGAGACCAGCTTCCTGTTCAGCATCTGATGCTCTAATTGGCATTGCCATATTAATCAAATAAATAGTCCCTAGACTAGCTAAATATGTAAATCCAGCAATCATAACAACACCAGTAAGTTGCCCCATAAATGAAGCGCCACCAGTATATGCAACTACAAGAACACCATAAATACCAACTGTTCCATGAGCAGAAATTGCACCTACAGGATCATCAACACCTGCTTTTTCAAGAAACACAATTGAGAAGTAGACTATAATTCCACCAATAGCACCAACTAAAACAGCCATACCACCGGCAGGACTTAATGGGTCAGCAGTAATTGATACCAATCCTGCAATAGCTCCATTAATCGCCATTGTTACATCCATTTTACCTGTCATGATTAAACTCATTAACATTGCTGCTAAAACTCCACCAGCTGCAGCCATATTGGTATTTAGAAATACTTGGCTAACTGCAGTAGCACTGCTTACTTCAGAAACTTTTAGCTCAGAGCCACCATTAAATCCAAACCAACCTAACCATAAAATCCATGCGCCTAATGCAGCCATTGGAATATTTGACCCTGGCATTGAATTTGGTGTGCCGTCAAATGCATATTTACCATTTCTAGGTCCTAGCACAGTCACAACTGCCATCGCTGCAGCAGCACCACATAAGTGAACTGTACCTGAGCCAGCATAGTCTGAGTATGCAATTCCGAGTCCTTCAAAACCACCGCCCCAGTTCCAATATCCTTGGGTTGGATAAATAAAACCAGTTAGAACAACTGCAAATAAAAAGAACGGTAACATTTTCATTCTTCCAGCAACAGCTCCTGATACTATTGACATTGCAGTAGCAACAAAAACTACTTGGAAAAAGAAGTCAGCTTGATGAGAATAGTACCCAACAAAATCGCCACCTTCTACTGAACCTTCAGATAAATACATCATAGGATCAGCCTCTGTGGCCATTGATAATCCCAATGAAGTTCCGAATTGAGGGAATAATCCAAGGCGGTCATCTCCAGCATACATAAGTGCAAAACCACAGACCAAATACATAATACATGCAATTGAATATAGCCCTAGGTTTTTAGTCACAATCTCAGATACATCTTTCTTTTGAACCATTCCTGCTTCAAGCATTGTAAAACCAGCGGCCATCCACATGACGAGCGCACCAGCCATTACTGCATAGAATGTATCTAATGCAAATTTAATTTCTTCCATTTTTTTTTCTCCTTTAAATATTTAAATAGCGTCAGAACCAGTTTCACCAGTTCTAATCCTGATAACATCATCGATGGTAGTTACAAATATCTTACCGTCACCAATTTTTCCTGTAGCGGCTGACTTTAAAATCACATCCTTTACAGTTTCAAGATTGTCATCATCTACAAGAATATCTAATCTCATTTTTGGCAAGGTATCGACAGAATATTCTGCACCTCTATACATCTCTGTATGTCCTTTTTGTCTTCCGTAACCTTTCACTTCTGTGATAGTAAGACCTTCTATTCCAGCACCAACTAAAGACTCTCTAACCTCTTGAAGCTTGAAAGGTTTAATTATTGCTGTGACTAATTTCATAAGTCTTATAGGCTAGCAGAAACTGAGAAAACTAAAGCGTCTTCATCCATACCATAACCATCATCTGAAAAGTCATAGTAGCCAATTCCACAATCATATGAACCACAAGAGAAACCATATGATATTGCAATGTTGTCTCCATAATCATCATACTGACCATATGAAACGCCTACAGCACCGATTGCATAAGAGACTTCAAGATAATCTGAAGCTCCGTCAACACCTGATGCATATGTTAAGCCTAGATCACCCATGCTTAAACCTAATACAATCTCTTCGAAATCAAGATCATCTTCATTTCCTGGATAGTCAAAAGAAACGTAACCTAAGTCAACGCCAACTCCACCCAGTTCAAAACCGTATCCAAAATAATAGTCAAATTCAGCACCGTTACCGCTGCCTGTACTATCATTAAAATTTACATTGGAACCCCATATACCTGCGTAGAAACCGCTATCAGCTGCATAATCAAATCCACCTGAAACAGCAATTCCATCAGATTGTGTCATTCCTCTCCATATATAGTCAGATGCAATACTTACATTAGCGCTTACAGAAGCAAATGTAGGTAAAGAGACCATAGTTAATAAAAGTAATATTTTTTTCATTTATATCTCCTTAAAAGTATATTCACTAATGTATATGCAATTAGTGTGCCAAAAAATGTATATATTATTTTTTAATAAAAAAAAGTTATAATTTTTGATATCAATCATGGAGACAATATGGACCTTAATAATAAAATTGCATTAGTTACCGGGGGAGCTTCTGGTTTAGGACAGGCAACAGTAGAGGCCTATGTCAAAAATGGGGCAAAAGTAGTTATTTTAGACATTAATGAAGAGAAGGCCAAAGAACACATTCAAAATTTGGGTGATGACAATGTAATGTTTATATCTACAGATATTATGAAGGAAGATCCAGTCATTAATGCTGTTGAAAAGATCAAGGAGAGATTTGGTTCACTTCATATAGCTGTTAACTGCGCAGGTACAGGCTATCCTGGAAGAATATTAGGGAAAGATGAGCCACATCCACTTGATGCATTTCAATTTATTATTAACTTGAATCTTGTTGGTACCTTCAATGTAATGAGACTTGCAGCTGAATTAATGGATAAAAATGAACCAGATGAAAAAGGAGAGAAGGGAGTCATTATTAACACAGCTTCAATTGCAGGAATAGAGGGACAAATTGGACAATCTGCATACAGCGCATCTAAAGCAGGAGTTATAGGTTTGACAATAACAGCTGCTAGAGATTTAGCTAGACATGCTATCAGAGTTTGTACGATTGCTCCTGGAATTTTTGATACACCACTGATGCAGCTTGCACCTGATAAGATCAGAGAACCTCTTCTAGAATCTACGCAATTTCCACATAGATTTGGCATGCCAAATGAGTTTGCAGATTTAGCAGTTCACATCGTCGAAAATAGTTATCTTAATGGTGAGACAATTCGATTAGATTCTGGGATGAGAATGAAACCAAGGTAGATTATTGAACTGCAACCCAATAAGTCATAGCAATTACAGCAACAATAATTAAAAATAAAATTACCTTTGCATCACTTTTGCTGTCTAGGTTTGCTTCATCTGATTCGTAGCTATCTTTGTAATCATCATTCATAATTATTCTCCATGTTTTATTACAACTCTTCCAAGTTGATTTCCTTTTAGAATTTTATCAATTTCTTTATCGATTTTTGATATTCCAACTATTTTGGTTTGATTTAATAAATTTAGTGACCATTCGTCAGACAATAAATCCCATAATTCTTTCTTAAAATTTATTGATGACTCAGCAGAATCAATTCCAGATAATTGAATACCTCTCAAAATAAATGGAAATACTGATGATGAAAATTTTGGACCAGCAACATTTCCACAGCAAGAAACTACACCGTGATTAGAAATCATTGTAATAATTTTAGATAATATATCACCACCAACAGTATCAACTGCTGCAGAATATAAACCTTTATCCATTGGCTTAATAGGTTCAGACATAAATATATCTCTATCTAATACTTTACTGGCACCTATCATCTTTAATACATTCTCTTTTGAGGATTTGCCTGAAATTGCATGAACTTGATAACCTAATTTTGCTAATATTCCTACGGCTACTGATCCAACACCTCCAGTTGAGCCAGATACAATTACTGGTAACTCTTTCGAACAATCAGCATCAGTAATTTTTTTTATACATGCTGCAGCTGTAATTCCGGCTGTTCCATATGACATTGCTTTTACAAAATCTAGCTTTGCTGGCAATTTTATAACCCATTCTGAAGGGAGGTGAACAATTTCACCAAAACCACCAAATTCTGACATTCCAATTTTGTAGCCAGTTGCAAGAACATTATCACCAATAGAAAAATCTGGAGACATGGATTCTATTATTTCACCTGCAACGTCAATCCCAGGAACGAATGGATAAGACTTTACTACACCTTTGGCACCTGATGCTGCAAGAGCATCTTTATAGTTGAGTGAGGAATAGTGTACCTTGATCAAAACCCTACCTGACTCGATTGATGGTGTATCAATTTCTTCTAATGAGCCACTAAATATTTCGTCTTTTTCTCTGACAAGATAGCCTTTAAATCTCATTTTCAAGATTCAGATAAATATTTTTCTGCATCAAGAGCAGCCATACATCCAAAACCTGCAGATGTAACAGCTTGTCTATAAATTTGATCTGAAACATCACCTGCTGCAAAAACTCCATCCACAGATGATCTGGTGACAGAACCATTCAATCCAGAATTAATAATTATATAACCATTATCCATATCTAATTGACCCTTAAATATATCTGTATTCGGTTTATGGCCAATGGCAATAAAAACACCCATAACATCTTTTACGACTTCATTTCCTTTGTTATCTAATTTAATTGAGGTTACTCCCATGTCATCACCACAAACTTCTTTTAGTTGTGTATCCCACAATACTTCTATCTTCCCAGCTTTTTCTTGATTAAAAATTCTATCTTGTAAAATTTTCTCAGCTCTTAATTCATCTCTGCGATGAACAAGATATACTTTTGAACATATATTTGCTAAGTAAAGAGCTTCTTCAGCGGCAGTATTACCACCACCTATAACGGCAACATCCTGATCTTTATAGAAAAAACCATCGCATGTTGCACAAGCAGAAACACCTTTTCCTAAAAACTCTTTTTCTGAAGGTAAACCAAGATACATTGCACTTGCACCTGTAGCAATTATCAATGAATCACATGTGTATTCATTAACACCATTTAATTTAAAAGGCTTTTCAGTTAAAACAACTTCATTTATATGATCATTAACAATTTCAACATCAAATTCTTGTGCATGTTTTTTCATTCGTTCCATTAATTCTGGTCCTTGCAGTCCATCGCTGTCTCCTGGCCAATTTTCTACATCTGTTGTAGTTGTTAATTGACCACCTTCCTGCATACCAGCAACAATTATAGGTTTTAAACCTGCTCGCGCTGCATAAATACTTGCTGCATAACCTGCAGGGCCAGAACCTAAAATAATTAATTTGTTGTGATTTTCAGACATCAGTTGAATTATAATTGAATATAAAGAAATTGTTATGCTTTATGCCTATAATTAGAGTAAAAATTAGATATAGTTAAATGCCACCATATATAAAAAATACTCTTTTAAATTTCCTAAGTTTTTTTCTCATAGCATTTTCTTTGTATATTTTCATCTCACTTGTTTCTTACGATATCTCAGATTCAGGTTTCTTTAATATAAATTCATCTGTTGAGATTAATAATTTAGGTGGACCACTTGGTGCAAAAATTTCAGATTTTTTAAATACTATTTTTGGACTTGGAGGATACTTAGTTCTAATTATTGGTTCAGTTTGGGCAATACAAATATTATTTTACGACGATCCTTACTCATCGATATACAAAACTTTTGTAAGGTTAGTAAGTTCATTGCTCTTACTTACATGTTTTTGTTCTATTGGATATTTTTATTTTTTAAGTAATTTTGGTGGTGTTATTGGGGAAGTGGTTATTTTAGCCCTGTCCTCAATAATTGGAGATATTGGAGCACTAATTTTTCTCATAATATTGTTAATACCTTCAACTTCATTAGCTTTTAATTTTTCGTGGTTAAAAGCGATTGATCGAATAGGAAAAATTGTACTTTTTTTTGGAAAGCTATTTCTTGATTTAACATCCAATCTTTTAAAAATTTTACAAAATCTTTCTACGACGTTGCTTAGCAATATGAAAAAGATTGTTGATACGATGAAAAGTGCGAATAAAAATAAAGTTAAAGCTTCTGTCAAACCAATAATTAATAAAGAACCTCAGATCAAAGAAAAACAAATAGAAGAATCCACAAAGGATCTTAAACAAGTTGATCTCCCAATTAAAGCTGAGTCACCTTTAAAGGAAGTACAAAAAGAAGATATTGAAAGTACCGAAGGAGAACAAAAAAAAGAAAAAGCTGTAATGCCAAGCACAGAACTTCTTGATAGGGCCTTAGATGATGGTAGCTCGCTTTCTGAAAATGAACTAAATCAAATTGCAGAATTATTAGAATCAAAATTAGAAGAATTTGGAATAGAGGCCTCTGTTGAATCAGTTCTTCCTGGTCCAGTAGTTACTCGTTTTGAAATACAGCCAGCACCTGGAACAAAAGCCAGCAAGATCACAAACATTGCACAAGATATTGCACGGTCGTTGTCTGTGAGTAGTGTCAGAGTGGTTGAGGTAATTGAAGGCAAGTCATTTGTTGGTATTGAGATTCCAAACAATAACAGGAAGATGGTTAGGCTTACTGAAATACTGTCATCAAAAGCATTTAAATCGTCACCTTCGAATTTAAGTGTTGCTCTCGGTCAGGATATATCTGGAAATCCAATTGTAGTGGACTTGGCAAAAATGCCTCATTTACTAGTTGCAGGAACAACAGGTTCGGGTAAGTCAGTTGGTCTAAATGCGATGTTATTAAGTTTGCTCTTTAAATCTGATCCTGAAGAAGTTAGGTTAATACTTGTTGATCCAAAAATGCTTGAACTTGCAGTATATGATGGGATACCTCATCTTTTGACACCCGTAATTACAGATATGACAGACGCTTCAAATGGATTAAGGTGGTGTGTAGCTGAGATGGATAGACGGTATAAATTGATGTCTATGATGGGAGTTAGAAATTTATCTGGTTTTAATAAGAAAATTCAAGAAGCTGAGAAAAATGGCAAGCAGATACTCAATCCTTTAAATGAAGATGAGAAAGAATATCTAGAAGTTCTTCCATCGATAGTTGTTGTGGTTGATGAGTTTGCAGATATGATGATGTTGGTTGGAAAAAAAGTAGAACATCTAATTGCGAGAATAGCTCAAAAGGCACGAGCTGCAGGAATTCACCTTATTTTAGCCACTCAAAGACCATCTGTTGACGTTATTACAGGATTAATTAAGGCAAATATACCAACAAGAATTGCTTTTCAGGTATCAACAAAGATTGATTCAAGAACAATTCTTGACCAGGGAGGTGCAGAACAACTTCTTGGTTATGGTGATATGTTGTATTTACCACCTGGAGTTGGTGTTCCTGTCAGAGTTCATGGAGCATTTGTTGGAGATGACGAAGTTCACAGAGTGGTAAATGATTGGAAATCCAGAGCAGAAACAAATTATGTGGATGAGATAACTTCATCCTCACAAGATACTGGACCTATACCAGGATGGACAGGAGTAGATTCTGGCTCATCGGATGAGCAGGATGAATTATATGACGAAGCTGTAAATTTCGTAATTGAATCAAGAAGAGCATCAATTTCTGCTGTTCAAAGAAAATTGAGAATTGGCTATAACAGAGCAGCTCGTTTGATTGAAACCATGGAAGAAGCTGGTCTTGTATCTGAAATGAGCTCTAATGGATCAAGAGAAGTTTTAGTTCCAAAAAGGAATTAAATGAAACATATTCAAATATGTCTACTACTAATATTTAATTTAACACTTTCTGCATATTCGTCAGAAACCTTAAATAATTTTTTTAGTTATAACCTCAGCATTGTTCAAACAAGTTTTAATAATATCAATAACGTTTTTGATAAGTCATATGGAAACTTTTATAGAAACTCTGACAATTCTATTAAGATCGAAATAAACAAACCATTTAAAGAAATATATATTATTGATAAAACAGGTATTCAAATTCATGACCTAGACTTCAATCAAAAGAAATTTATTAAAAAGGAGGATATATCTAATAATCTCATAGATTTTATTAATAATGGATTCCCAAAAAATCCTTCAAATATTGAAATTATTAATAAAAGAAGTTTTAAGATTTTTGAAGATAAAAAAATTTATTATTTTGAGTTTATAGATAAAAATATACTTCAGATTAAGTATAAAGATAATATGAATATTGATACTTTAATTAATTTTTCTAAAAGAGATGTTAACTAATTTTATTTTTGTAGGCATTGGAGGTGCTATTGGAGCTATATTGAGATATGGAATTAATGAATTATTTGAGAGATATTTAATCTCTTCAGACACGATATCAATACTTTTTATTAATATACTTGGATGTTTTTTAATAGGCCTTGTCCTTGGTTCATCAATGCCATCAAAAGATGCCTCATATTACTTTTTTATTATTGGATTTTTAGGTTCCTTTACCACAATGTCAGCTGTAACACATCAAACAATTTTGATGGCCAATACAAATTTAATCTATGGAGTTTCATATATAATGCTTACAGTACTTGCAACAATAGTTGCAACTTACTTAGGAACATTAATCGCTAAATAATGATAGATATAAAAAAACTTCGAGAAAACTTTCCCAATGTTCAAGTTTCATTAAAGAAACGTGGATATGATTTAAACGAGGAATCTTTTAAATCAACTGATGAAAAAAGAAAAACTCTTCAAGTTGAAGTTGAAGCACTTCAAGCTGATAGAAAAAAACTTTCAAGTGAATTCGGTAAACTTAAGGCTGCTGATAAAGATACATCAAAATTAAAAGAAACTATTGATTTGATTAATACTGATTTAGAACAAAAAGATCTCAGTCTTCAGGAAGTTATGTTCAGTCTTAACAACCTTTTATTAGATATACCAAATATTCCTGATGAATCTGTTCCTGAAGGTATTTCAGAAGAAGAAAATAAAGTTATAAGCCATCATGGAAGTATAGATTCAATCAATAAGTTAAATCACTTAGAAATTACTAAAAAAATTGATACCGATTTAGCAGCTAAACTATCAGGCTCAAGATTTGCTGTTTTAAAGGGCGACTTATCGAAACTTCAGCGATCATTGATTACCTTTATGCTTGATACTGCAATTAAGAATGGCTACGAAGAATATTATGTTCCTTTCATGGCAAATGAAGAATCACTTATTGGAACAGGACAGCTTCCAAAGTTTGAAGAAGATTTATTCAAAGCCTCGGACAAGCTTTATCTTATTCCAACAGCAGAAGTTCCATTAACAAATCTTTATAGGAATGAATTTATAAATGAAAAAGATTTACCTATAAAACTTACATCACATACGCCTTGCTTTAGATCAGAAGCAGGTAGTTATGGAAAAGACACTAAGGGTTTGATTAGACAGCATCAATTTGAAAAAATAGAATTGGTTCAAATTACTCAACCAGAGCAATCTATGAAATGTCTTCAAGATTTACTAGCTAATGCTTGTGAAATTTTAGATAAATTAGAATTACCATATCAGATTATAGAATTGTGCACAGGCGATTTAGGTTTCTCGTCTGCTAAAACTTTTGATATTGAGGTTTGGATGCCTAGTCAGAACAAATATAGAGAAATTTCATCTTGTTCTAATTTTACAGACTTCCAAGCAAGGCGTGCAAACATAAAATATAAATCAAAAAATGAAAACCGTTTTGTTCATACTATAAATGGTTCTGGTCTTGCAGTTGGAAGATGTTTAATAGCTTTAATAGAAAATTATTTTGATGGTAATGATTTAATTAAAGTTCCAAATTGCTTACAGGAGTATTTTGGCTCAGATAGCATTAAAGTAAATTGAAAACTAATATTTCTAAGATAATTTTTTTAGTTTTTATTTTTTTTAATATTAATTTAGTTCAAGCTAACTCTATTAAACTAGGACTCGGATCATGTTTAGACCAAGACTATCCTCAGCCAATTTGGGAATCAATAAAAAAAGAAAATCTAAATTACTTTATTTTCCTTGGTGATAATGTTTATGGAGATTCTTATTTTGGCAATCTCAGAAAAATGAAAAAGGCTTATGAAAAACAAGAAAAAGTTCTTCCAAATTTTTTAAATCAGTTACAAATATATGCGATCTGGGATGATCACGATTTTGGTGTTAATGACGGAGGAGAAGATTATAAAAATAAAGTAAAAGCTAAAAGAATGTTCTTAGATTTTTGGGGAGTTCCAAAAGAAGATGAAAGAAATTTTAGAGAAGGAGTTTATTTCTCTACAGATGAGATATTTCATGAAAAAAAGTTTAAATTGATTTTTCTTGATACTAGATACTTTAGATCTGAACTAATGGGCAATAAAGGTGATTACATTGCTAATAAATCGGAAGGTGCAACCATACTAGGTAACGAACAGTGGCGATGGTTAAAAAATCAACTAAATACAGAATTTGATTTTTTAATTATATTTAGCTCTATTCAAATTATTGCTACTGAACATGGTTATGAAAAATGGAGTAACTTTCCCAATGATAGAGAAAAACTTTTTGATATGTTAGAACAATATAAAGATAAGACTTTATTATTTTCTGGAGACAGACACAGAAGTGGAATATATAAAAAAAATGGAATAACAGAAATAACATCATCATCTTTGAATAAACCTGGTTCACCATTTATAGAAACTGATACCTATTTAATTGGTGAAACATATCCAGAGGTAAATTACAGCATTTTAGAGATTTTCCCTGATAGTCTTGATGTACAAATTAAAAATAAATCTGGTACTATTTTGAATTCAATTAAAATTAAACTTTAATGAATATGAAAATCTTATTTATATCTTTTATGCTATTTTTATCTCAGCATAGCTATAGTGAAGTTGAAAAAATTTCTGCAATATATGCAAATAAATATATTGGTGAAGTAAAGGTTGTTTGCGGCAAAGTTAAAGGCACATATTTAAATCGAAAATCAAGAGGAGATCCTGTGTATTTAAATTTTCAAAAAGATTATCCTCTAGCACCATTTACAGCAATTATTTGGACTGAATATACTGGAGATGAATTTGGTGCAAAACCAGAAAAAAGATTCTTAAATAAGAAAATATGCATAAAGGGTTTAATTGAAGAATACAACGGAAAACCTCAGATCGTTCTAAGGTATGCTAATCAGATTGTTGATTAAAGTTTACAAACATTTGACACAAATTTAACAAAAATACTCGCAGACTTTTAATATTTAAGTATATAATTTCACAGTACAAATTTAAGAGGATTTTTCATGAATAGAATTTCACTTTCACTACTAACTTTGTTCTTTGTTTCTTTTACATATTCTGATACCACTTCAACCATTACTGGTGACGTTAATGTTTCTGGAGTTACTGTCACGGTAACACATGAGCCTACAGGATCTGTAAAATCAACAACGACTGATAACAGTTTTAGATTTTCATCTTTGAGACCTGGAGGTCCATATAAGATAGTTGCCTCTAAAACAGGATACTCTTCAGAAAGTTTAGATAATATATTTTTAGTTTTAAACGACACAGCAGATTTTCAAATTAATCTAGTTGCTGTCGACGTAGAAGATCTAACAGTAACTGCTTCAAGAGTAGGTATCCAAGCTTCTGGCCCTGGTTTAAATATTACTGAAACAGATATTCTTTTAGCACCTTCAACAGATAGAAGTTTTGCAGATATAGTAAGAAGAGATTCTAGAATTGCAGTAAGTGGAACGTTTCGTGATAGTGAAATAAGCGCATTAGGTGTTAGCCCAAGAATGAATAATTTCACTGTAGATGGAACCGAAGCAAATGATTCATTTGGTCTAAATGATAATGGATTTGCATCCATCAGAAATCCTATTGCTTTAGAAACACTAGCACAAATAAGAGTTGACTTTGCTCCTTACAGTGTTACCAAAGGTAACTTTGGTGGAGTTGCCGTTAATGCAATTACCAAGTCAGGAACAAATGAATTTAAAGGCAAGTTCTATGGCCGTTCAATCGATAATCATGATGTTGGAAGTGTTAATGGTAATCGTCCAAATCAATTTGAAGATGAAACTAAAGGCTTTATATTTGGTGGCCCAATTATTAAGGATAAAGCATTTTTCTTCTTGGCCTATGAAGAGTCTGAAAGGTTGTCTCCGAGCGAGTCGAGAGCAATTGATCCAGCAGATGAAGCTGAACTTCTTCAGATAGAAGAGTTTCTCAACACAAGGTATAACTATTCAGCTAGAGGAGTTGCGCGTAACTGGCCAATTTTTGATATGCCACCAGAGACAGCTGAAAGTTTAATTGTAAAACTGGATTACAACATTAATGAAAACAATAGACTTGAGTTTATGTATCAAGATACTCAGGAAAATCAGCTATCACCATATGATAGACCAAGTCAAAACTATGTATTTGCAGCTCATTATTATGATATTCCTATTGATAGACAAAAGTCTTCAATAACGTGGTTTTCAGATGTTTCAGATAATTTATCCTTAGAATTACAGTATTTAGAAATTGATTATATAAATGATAATGAGTCATTGGGTGGAGAAGACTTTGGTCACCATAGAATTACATTATCAAGTGGAGCAAGAGCTTTTCCTACGACTGATCAATATAGATCGTTTAACAAAGTAATGACTGAGGAATCAAAAATCTCATTAAAGGCAATCTATACAGCAGGCAATCATACAATCACAGCAGGTTATGGTTTCCATGAAAAATTTCTATATAACGCATTTATTGCATATGGTAATGGAAGATGGAGATGGAACAGTGTTGATGACTTCTTAACCGGTGGTGACGCTGATGGTAATCTTAGTTATTTTAGAGGATTATTAGTGCCAAGTGGAAACCAAGAGGAGGCCGCTGCAGCTTTTGATACTGAAATAACTGAATTCTATATTGAAGATACTATTGATGTTAGCGATATATTAACTGTAAGTCTTGGAGTTAGGATTGATACAGCCGAAACTATAACACCTTTAACTTATACTCCAGCTTTTTTTGATTTAACAGGATTAAGAAATGATAGTGGTCTTGATTCAGAAATTGTTCAACCGAGAGCAAGTTTCGATCTTGATGTATCAGATATATGGTTTGGCGAAAGTGATTTTATTGACTCAGCTCAACTCGAAGGTGGTATTGGTATATTTTCTGGAAAAATTCCATTTGTTTGGTTAGCTCCTCCTTTTGGTGCTGATAGTGGAATGACTACAGTATTCACTGGACAGTGGATGCTAGGCGATTACCAAACAGGTGTTAACGGGTTTGATTGGAGAGATTATTATGATGGAACACAACTTCATACTCTTCTTGATTTAGATGTTGGTGATGGAGATGCTGCCCAAGCATTAGCACCTGGGTTAGAGTTACCTTCAGATTTAAAAATGTCTTTAGATTTAACTTTGTTCACCAAAAATGATTACAAGGTTAAACTTTCTTATATCAAAACTGATGTCAAAAATGCCTTTAGATATGTTGATATGGGCGTAGAACCATCAGGGATATATTTAAGGACTAATGATGGAAGGAATATATACAATTCTGGATATACAAGAAATATCATGACCTTTAATACCAGTGAAGGTGGTAGTGATTCTTTTACTATTGATGTAAGTAAGAATTTTGATAACGGTGTGAATGCGTTTGCTGGATATACTTACGTTGATAGAGAGTCTTTATACGATAGTTCATCTTCACAAATGACTTCAAATTATAGAGGCCTACCAAGAATTGATGCACTTCAGCCTGAGGTTGGTCCTTCTAGATGGGCACAAAAACATAGATTTGTTGCTGGTATGGACTACACATTTAATGCAGGTTCAAAATATCCAACAACAATATCAGCATTTTATAGCGCATATTCTGGAAGACCATATTCACATGCATATAGAGATTTTTATCAAGATGGTGCAGAGGGTTTATTTGATAGAGACTGGGGAGTACTTGCATATATACCCGAAGCAAATGATCCAAATGTTGTGTATGACGGTGTTGATGAAGCAACAATCCTTGCACACATAGACAGTCTAGGACTTTCTAAATATGCTGGTGGTAACGTTCCTAAAAATGTTGGAACAGCTCCATACTATAGGTCTCTTGATATTAGAATTCTTCAAGAGCTACCAGGACTCCGTGAAAATGATAAATTTACTATTTATCTTGATATGTTAAATTTTTTAAATTATCTTGATGATGAAAAGGGAATTCGTCAGTTTACATTTAGTACAACTGAAATTCTAAGAACTAGTGGTTATAACTCTGATGGACAGATAGTTATCACTGGAACAAATAATGAATTTATTGCAACTGATTTTGATAGAAGTTCTTATAGATTCCAACTTGGTTTTTCATATGAGTTCTAACTGATTGAAAATTAAAAAAGGCGGTTTATCCGCCTTTTTTTTTGTTAAAATACTCAAGTGTCTAATTATTCAATTCCAGAACTATGCTTTAAATCAATGGAAAATGGTGATACTGCTTCTATAAAACTTTTATCAGATGCTCTAGAAAACCACGGCTTTTTTTCAATTATAAATCACGGCTTATCTAATGATTTAATAAAAAACTGCTATAACTCATCAAAAGAATTTTTTGATCTAGATTTTAAAACTAAGGAAATATACAGCTCTGTAGGATCAAAGGGCGCAAGAGGTTATACACCAAAAGGGATTGAAACCGCAGTAGGTGAAATAATACCTGATCAGAAAGAATTTTGGCATCATGGTCCTGTCATTGATAATACTTATGATAAAAAGATACCAGAAAATATTGATATCAAAGAGATTCCAGAATTTAATAAAAATTTTGATGATTTATACTCAGAATTACATCAAATAGGTTCGAGAGTTCTATCTGTTATATCTTTATCTCTTGGACTTAAGCAAGATTATTTTAATCAATGGGTTGAGAAGGGAAATTCGCTTCTAAGATCTATACATTATCCAAAAGTTGAGATGAAAGATAATCCTCACAGGGCCAGAGCTCATGAAGATATAAACCTTATAACCTTACTTATTGGCGCTGAAGAGGGTGGTCTTGAAGTTTTGAGCAAAGATGGTTCATGGATTAAAGTTGCTCCTAGTTCAAAAGCTATTGTTTGCAATATTGGGGATATGATGCAATTAGTTACTGACAAAAAATTAAAAAGTACAACACATAGAGTTATTCAGGATGAACATGCTGAATCTAAATCTAGATACAGTATTCCATTTTTTCTTCATCCTGCTCCATCAGTTCTTTTGAAATCAATTTTTAGAGAAGATGATAAGGGTATACTTGCAGATACTTTTCTTAATCAAAGGCTAAAAGAGATAAAACTTTATTGATATGGATATATTTACTATCTTACAAATAATAATTGGTTTTATTGGGTTGATTATTATTGCGATACCACTTTCAGAAAACTATAAGATAATCAATTATAAATATATTGTGTATGGTATCTTGGCTCAAGTTTTCTTGGCAGTTATTTTACTTAAAGTTCCATTAGTAATAAGTGCTTTTGAAATATTAGGATATGGGGTTGTTGTTCTTCAAGAAGCAACCACAGAGGGTGCTTTATTTGTATTTGGTTATCCACCGTCTCAGGACATTAGCCCATACAGGTCTTTATTAGAGACATTTGCATTTGGTGTGCTTCCTTACATTATAGTAATGGCGTGTATTTCTGCAATTCTTTGGTATTGGGGGATACTTCCATTTATAGTAAATATGATATCTAAAGCTTGTCAAAAGCTATTCAATATTGGTGGGCCAGTAGGATTGGGGGCTGCTGCAAATATTTTCGTAGGACAAGTTGAAGCGCCATTATTAATAAGACCATATGTAAGCAAATTATCAAACAAAGAGTTATTGATATTAATGACAGCTGGAATGGCAACTGTTGCTGGTTCTGTAATGGTTGCATTAATCAGTATTTTAGAAAATACATTTATCGATGAAAATTTAATTCAACACTTTATTACTGCATCTGTCTTATCTGTTCCAGCTGCAATTATGTATGCAAATATATTGATCCCCTCAAATTCCATAACTGATTTTAATGAGAATAAAATTCCTAAGGTATATAAAAGTACTATGGATGCTGTTACCAGAGGCTCATCAGACGGTGCAAGCATTGCATTGAGTGTTGGAACAATTCTAATAGCTGTAATTGCTTTAGTTTATATAGTTAATTCAATATTAGGATTTTTTTCATCTCAGTTAGGCTTTGAATTATCAATTGAAATAATTCTAGGCTATCTGTTTGCTCCCATAGCATGGTTGATGGGAATTCCGTGGAGCGAGGCAATTGTGGCTGGTGAACTTATAGGAATTAAAACTACACTTAATGAGTTTGTTGCATATCCAGCTTTAGCCTCACTGGATAGTGGAGAACTTTCAGATAGATCCAAGTTAATAACATTCTATAGTCTCTGTGGGTTTGCAAATTTATCATCTGTGGGTATTTTAATATCTGGTATAACTGCTATGGCTCCTGAGCGCAAAGATGATCTTATAAAAGTTTCATTTAAAGCTCTTGTCGGAGCTACTCTTGCATCTTGTATGACAGGATTAATTGTCGGCATTTTTATTTAATTATTAATTACTATATAAAGATTTAAATAAGAAGCAAAGATCAACCAAATTAAATATGGTAAATATAAAAATGTTGACAACTTATCTTCCTTATTTAGTAAAAATAATATTTTTATGTTCAAAAATATCAATATCCAAATATCAAACAATGCAATTAGTGGAAGTTGAAATGCAAAGAACAACCATGACCATATAGTATTAAAAAATAATTGAATAAAAAATATTTTGCTTATTGAGTCATAAACTCTATATGCAGCAATTGACATAAATAAATAAAGAATTGGCCAAACAATTCCAAAAACATAGCCTGGAGGATTTAAAGCAGATTTTTCTAATCCTTTGTACCAGATATCATCAGAAGTATTTGAAGATGCAAAACTTCCTAAAACAAGGGCAAGAAGAACAAATATGAAAATACTTAGTTTTTTATTAATCAAGTTATCTACTTCTAAAAAATCTACTAATTGTTTTAGAAATATTACCAAATAAATTAGAGCCTTTTGGTCTTGCCTCAATAAAAATATAAAAACTCACAAATGCTAAAGATATTATAAAAACCCAAACTGCATCATATTCACCCATGGAAGAATTATAAATCTTTTATTATTTTAAATATATTTATATTAGGTTTTTTCTACAATAATTGAACACACTGAATATCCAGCACCAAAAGAACATATTAATCCTTTCTCACCAGGTTGAAGATCATTATGAAGATTAAATGCAAACATCGATCCAGCACTTGCTAGATTACCAAATTTTTCTATAGGAAGAGGGGCCAAAGATGTATCAAAATCATTTGATCCTATTATTTTAGAGACTATCAAATTTACCATACGAGCATTTGCTTGATGTAACCAAAACTTTTTGATTTCCTTATGTGATAATTTATTCTCATCAAGTTGGTCTAAAATAAACTTAGCAACCATTGGACAAACTTCTTTGAATACGCTATTTCCATTTTGATAGAATAATAAATCTTCATATGATTTATCATCACTTGCTGCTCTTGCAAGATAGCTCCAGTCACTCCTAATATT
>CENJ01037857.1_pt1 | contig 19622 bp, 8 predicted proteins | sample 356161 | NCBI WGS metagenome assembly CENJ01 (sample SAMEA2619531, study PRJEB7988) | marine metagenome | biome: marine biome (ENVO:00000447); feature: surface water layer (ENVO:00002042); material: "saline water (ENVO:00002010), including plankton (ENVO:xxxxxxxx)" | depth 5 m
GTCAACAGATCGGACAAATCTCGGACAGTTTGAGTAGTCAAAATCTGTGATAGACCCATCTGAGAAAAAGGGTGAGAAAGTATCGTTCTTACCATCCTCGTTAGGTGTAAATACGTTTGGAAGTACATACTTAGGACAATTATTTCTAACTAAAGTATCAGACGGCAAACTTTCATTCCCGGATCTATCTAACGCGGTTACATAATAATATCCCTTTAAACTAGATAGGTTGTCATGAAGAAAAAATGTGTTCGTAGAATATCCTATATTTTTAAAGTTTTTATTATCATCTGAAAAGTAAATATTAAAGAATCGAGTATCCTCACTGCATTGGCCATCCTCCACCTGCCATTCTATTCTATTCTCATAATCTCTTATTTCACAGGATAAATTATTAAAGTAATTTTGGCAATTAAATTCATCAGATAATTTAAAATCAAGAGGAGGACAAGGTGGAGTCAAATCATTAGTTTGAGCACAAATTTTCTGAGAATTATTTAGTAGAAGGTCATCAAATTCTACATCTTTTGGTAAATTATTATTTTCATAAGATCCCGACGTAATTATATAATAACAATATATTTTATTTTCATCTAAGGAGATACCTTCAAACCCACCATCATCATTATAATTAAAACCATCTTCAATTATATTAACAGAATCAATTAAAATAAAGTCATTAACTGGATTACCTCCAACATTATTTCTATAGATATAATGATATGGATAATTTGAGGATGAGTTTGACCATGGGACGTCAGCATTCCAACTAAGGTCTATTGAACTTTCTTTAGCACCTAGCTCAAGCCTTACTGAGGAGGCATAATATGAAAAATCAATAGAATTCTGTAAAGAATCAAAAACCTCAATTTTATAACTATAAATTTTATCTGAGGTATTTATGTCGTTATCTAAATAAGCTGTATCTGATAAGAAATCAGACTCAAATAATTTCTCTGAGGTTCCGAAGCCATTGTATCTTGATATCTTATAATAGAATGGAGATGGGAAAATAATTGTATCTAAGGTTAGTGGAGGGAACCACCTGACGTTTATATTTCCATCTGCACTGTTTGTTCTATTGACACTAACATTTGTAATGACAGGCGCATTAGCTTCGATGAGAGTACAAACTTCCTCTGAAACATAACTTGTGCCACCCTCTGGTAGAGGAAATTCTGCCAAAATTCTGTAACAATACTTTGACCCTGGGGCTAAACCCTCACCACCATTTGTGTCATCAAATAAAATTTTATCTGCATCAACTTCACTTACTAACTTATATCCAGAACCTTCCGGAATACCAACCTCACAGTTATCAGGTATAAAATCGTAACTACCTACCCTCCTCCATATCTGAATCTTATCTGAGTTACCACAACTGTAGGGATCCCAGGATAACTGAGTAGATCTACCTGGTTTTGGAATAACTGCTAGTCCAGTGGGAGCAGGAGCAACAACTTGAATTTGCCAATTACTAAATTCTACAAGGTTTGGACCATACCTTGCTTTATCTGTTACTTTGAACTGTATATCGTATGGCCTCTCTCTAACATGGGAACAGTCAGTTTGCCACTCAAAATACAAATCTGCGGGAGTTCTCTGGTACTGAGCAGGATTTATAAGATAAGAAGCGGGTGATGATTGGAATTCAAAAGGACCCCCAAAAGCCTCAAGTTTTATATCATCAAAATCAGGATCTTCACCTGTAACCGTATCTCTTACCAATGTGCCTGCCTCTACGCAAATAGGATCTAGTATCTCTAGAGTTGGCCTGTCATTATCTGACTCATCAATTATGACCTGCATATCTCTTGTCACATGGCCTAATTTAAACCACTCCCCATCTACTTTTCTCCATTCTACAACTCTAAATGCAAAGTTATATTCTCCTCCTTGTCCGGGAGCATCCCAAACAAGGTCACCTACAACGGAGTCAAGTGTGAAAGTTGGCACTCCTAGACCTGCCTCGTTACCCTCTCCATAATCTTGATAAAATTCCTCAAAGTTTGGGTACCTGTAATTTGTTACTTCAAACTCACCACTTTGCATCGGTATCACTAACTCGTATGACAAGCTGTCTCCATCTGGATCAAATGCACCTGGATTATGGATATATCTTATACCAAGAACTCCATTATCTATCGGAGGAATTAATAATACAGGGGTATTATTTAAACCAAAAAATGGATCAATTAAAATCTCTGTCTCAATGAAAAATGGCGTATCAACCGAATTATCCATATTTACAATTTCATCATTTCTGTTTTGTTCAAAATAGCTCACAACATACCTGCCTGGTGCTTGGAAAGTGTGAACAACTTTATACAGGTTTAATGCAACCTGATTATCTAATAAAATTTTTTGAGAAGAAACTGATCCCTCATCCAACACTGGAACTGTATTTCCATCTCCAAATGAAAATTCACCGCCACCAAATTCAACTTCTGATCCGGTATCTGTATACCCTATTATGGTAAACTCATAAGTTAAACTTGTAGTTGATATTCTTCTCGCAACTACTTCACCAGCTCTGATATGTGTTGAATAAACCTCTAGATGAATTAAAAAAAGAAAACAGGATGAAAGTAATGACTTAATATTCATAAATAAAGATAAAACAGTAGTTTTTATTAAAACGCTAAATAGCCTATTTATTATACTTAAAAATAAGATTATAGTTCCCTAACCAAAAGTACGTATACTGGAAGGTGATCGCTGAAACCATCTGTAAATCCCCCTCCCCAAAAACTTCTAAATGGATACCCTTTCCACCTACCACTTTTATTAAACAAATATTTAGGGCTAAAGACTTCGGATTTATAATAACGTAATCTTTTCTTAGACTCATTAACAAAAGAACCAGTAAATATTATCTGATCAAAAAGATTCCAGTTATCTCTATAAACCAGTGTCCCAACTCCTGATTTAAATAAATTTTCCCATGGATTATATAGGTCAGAATTTTTTAAATTATTTCTAGAATCTTTTGAACCTAAAATTTTTTTTATGCTTTCATTTGTTGGGTCATCATTAAAATCTCCCATTGTAATTATTTTTGCATTTCTATCAATAGACTGGATTGAATCAATTATTTTCACATTTAACTGGGCTGCTTTATTCCTGTAAGGTCTTGAACCCAGTTCTCCCCCAGATCTTGACGGCCAATGATTTACTATTAAAAATATTTTCTCACCCTCTAAAATACCCTCTACCACAAGCTGGTCTCTCGTGTAATTAATTTTACCTGACTCGTGCTTTAATTCTAAATAAACTGATTTCTCATTAACAACTTCAAATAATTTATTTTTATAAATAAGTGCCACATCAATTCCTCTCTCATCAGGAGAATCAAAATGAGATATTGCATAGTCTGCGCCTCTAAGTAAGTCGGAATCTATCAGGTCCTCAATTACTTTTTTATTTTCCACCTCGCAAAGACCAATAATTGTCGGGAGAGATTTTGTCTCTTCATAACCTATCTCTGCTATTACTTTAGAAAGATTTTGAATCTTTTTATTATATACCTCAGATCTATTATATTTCATCTCCATAATAGGACTTGCCTCATCCCTTTTTGAGGTATCATTAATCGTATCAAATAAATTCTCTAAATTATAAAATCCTACTGTGTGTACTTTGAATTTTTTCTGTTCTGAATAAGAGTCAAAACTTATTATAAAAATGAAAAAAAGTATTAAATGTGAAAATTTCATTTTTTTGAAAAATGTATTTAATGTAAAATAATATTTATTTAACTATTTAGTGTTAATTTCGATGTCTAAATGAGGTATCTATTTTTTTTTATTCTATTACTCGGATTTAAGAATACATTTTCTCAAAAATTAAATGGAGAAATTGTTGACCAGTTATCGGGTGAACCCATTGGACTAGTTCTAATTTCTACTGAAAAATCTAAAATAACGACTGATGAAAATGGTACTTTTTCAATTCAAATTGAAGGAATTAAAAACATAACATTTTCAAAAACTGGATATGAAGAATTAGTTATAGGAGTTAAAGATATAAATATAGAAGACTCAAAATTTGTTGTAGAGCTCTCATCTAACACCATCGATTCTGATCTTGAATCTGGTATAATATCTTTATCAGATTTTGACTTAAGCGACGACGCAAATAGCAGCGATTTTGCATCTGGACAGCTTAGTGCCTATAATGATGTTTTTCAGAGTATCGCAGCGTATCAGTTCGGGATTGCTAGGTTTAGACAAAGAGGATACGACTCAAGAAATAATCTAGTTCTGATGAATGGGCTTGAATTAAATAAATTATACGACGGCAGGCCACAGTGGAGTAATTGGGGAGGCTTAAACGATGTACTAAGGAATAGAGAGTACACTAAAGGACTTGAGGTGGGAAACTCAAGTTTTGGTTCAATAAATGGATCTACTAATTTTATTTTGAGAACCTCTGAGTATCAAAAAGGACTAAGGGTATCATACTCCTCTACCAATACAAGTTATACAAATAGAATCTTAGCCACTTACAGTGGGTCTGTCAAGGGTGGTTGGCACTATACGGTCTCAGCAAGTAGAAGGTGGGCTGAAGAAGGTCATTTTGATGGTACTTTTTATGATGCTAACTCTTTTTTTCTATCTCTTGAGAAGATAATGAATGAATTTCACAGTCTAAATTTTGTTGCTATATACGCTAAAAATAGAAGAGGGAAGTCATCTCCGAACACACAAGAAGTTTATGACCTAACCTCTGAGAATTATAATTCCTACTGGGGCTGGCAGGGAGGAAAGAAAAGGAATTCAAGAGTTAAAAATTTAAATGAACCTATTTTTATATTGACGCATAATTGGGATCTTAATGATAGATCCAACCTAAAAACCAGTCTATTATATCAGTTTGGATCTATGGGAAACAGCAGACTGAATTACTCAGGAGGACCCAACCCTGATCCTTCTTACTACAGGAAATTACCTTCTTACTATCTCAGAAATTATTCAGATAGGGCTGATTTATCAGACTATGCTCTCTCAAAGTTTACTTCACAGAGTAACTACAACCAGTTAGATTGGAATTTTATGTACCAGTCAAATATGCTTAGTAATGAAAACAACAGAAGTGTTTACATGTTGTATGAGGACAGGGTCGATGACGAGTTAGTACAATTAAACTCTGTCATGAATTATGATTTGAATGATAACTTTGATTTTAGCGTTGGAATTAACGCAAAAAATTTAGTATCAAACAACTTCGCATACTCTCTCGATATGTTGGGGGGAGATTATTACGTTGATACTGACAGCTACAGAAGTGGTGATCAGGCCCAAAATGATCTTAATAACCCTGACAGAGTTATTGGTAAAAATGATAAGTTCAAATACAATTTTATTGTCAGGTCTCTTAATTTAAGTGCTTTCTCTAATATAACTTACTCAAATAATAAATTTTCATTTTTTCTGAGTCCAAAGTATAGTTATAGAAGTCTCCAGAGAGATGGTCAATTCAGGAATGGAGTCTATCCAGAGAACTCATTTGGTAAGGGAGAAAAGAAAGAATTTTATTCTCTTAGCGGTAAGGCCGGAATTGAATACAGAATAACAGGGAGACATATAATTAATATTAATGGAGCATACATAGACAGACCCCCTACCATTAGAAATTCTTTCTCAAACTCAAGAGAAAACCACAACTTTGTAGATAACCTAGACACTGAGAAAATCTACTCCTTGGAAGGTTCCTACAGCTTGAATGTAAAACCAATCAAACTTAACGTGACTGGTTACTACACAAATTTCCAAAATATGACTGAGATTTCTTTCTTTTTTGCACAAGGTCTATCTGGTCTGGAAGAGAGTTCAGATTTTGTGTCAGAGATAATGGGAGGTACACACAGGGACCACTACGGTTTAGAATTTGGTGCTGAATCAAATATCACCAGTACTATTAAATTATCATCCGGAGTTGCATTTGGTGAATATATTTACACCAAAAATCCAAATCTTTATCTTACATCTGACGATATCAACGGAGTTGTTGATTATGGCACCTCATTCATGAAAAACTACAAAGTACCGGGAACTCCTCAGAGAGGTTATTCTTTTGGTATTGAGCATAGAGACCCAAAGTATTGGTGGGTAAGTGCTAACGGAAATTATCTCACCCACAACTACCTTGACATCTCACCTATCCTAAGGACAAATAATTTTTATATAAACCCTGATGATCCTGACGGGTTTCCATTTACGGAGGCCAACGAGGCTGACGCAAGGACACTCCTAAAACAGGAAAGGTTTGACAACATATTCTTACTAAACCTTTTTGGTGGCAAGTCATGGAAAATTGATAACTACTACATCGGAGTAATTCTAAGCGTTAATAACCTACTTGACACAAGGTATAAGAGCGGTGGCTATGAACAGTCAAGAAACGCTAACTACAGATTACTAAAACAAGATGTTGACAGCGGATCAAGAATTTTTGGTCCTAGGTATTGGTACGGATACGGAAGAACTTATTATTTTAACATTTACTTTAGATTTTAACTGACATGAAAAATTACTGGATATTACTAATTACCATTATCTCTCACATATCATGTGTTCAAGATGACGAATTCTCTATTCCTGAAATCACCTGTGATGACCCTAACCTGGTCGGTTCAAAATCAGTGGAGGATATGATGAAGGTCTCAGCATCTACTGCTAGCAGATACGAGGAGGAGGACGTAATTGTAGGTTATGTTGTTTCCTCAGATGAGGGAGGAAATATCTACAAAAATATTTCTTTGGTAGATGATAATGGTAAAGGCTTTAATATATCACTAGATAGATACGACAACTACACATCCTACGAGCCTGGGAGAAAAGTTTATGTGAAATTAAAGGACCTATACACTCAGGTAGATTTTGGAGCTCTAGAGATTGGTGATTTATATAATAACACTCAGATCGGTAGGATACCTGAAGTTATTATAGCTGATCATCTCCTTCGAAGTTGTGATGTTGTAGAAGAGGAAACACTTGTTAATAAGATATCTATATCTGATATATCAGATCAGTACCTACACACATTAGTAGAATTTGAGAGTGTTCAGTTTAAAGATAATGAGCTTGGTGGAAATTATTACAGCTCAAGTAAGGATCTTGGGGGTGCAACTAACAGGATCATAGTTGACGAATTAGGATATGAAGTAATAGTAAGGACGAGTAGCTACTCTGATTTTGCAAATAACCCACTTCCTAATGGAAAAGGAAAGATCAGAGGTGTTTTAACTCGTTTCAATTCTGATTATCAACTTTTCATGAGAACTGAGAATGACATTTTAATGGATCAGCAAAGAACCTCAATCAACAGACTTGGAATTGATGCACTAAAGAGTAGGTCTGAGGGTTCGATAGAAGATAACTACTACATAGAAGGAGTTGTTACTTTAGCACCCAAGGGAGGAAATATAACCGAGAGAAATATAATACTTCAAGACGAGACAGGTGGTATTGTGGTTAGATTTGACAACAGCGTACAAAATAAAATTGAGGAGGGAAATAAACTTAAAATTCTCATCAAGGATTCAAAGTTAGGATCTTTCGCTGATGTTAAACAAATCTCCGACCTGAGTTTTAATGGCACGTTAGACGGAGAAAACATTGTTAAGATAGTTGAGGAGAACTCGGCCCTACCATCACCTCTCAAATTAACATTGTCAGAACTGAAAAACGGCAATTTTGAATCAGTTCTTGTTGAAGTAGATGATATTCAGTTTAAAACAGAGGACGTAGATCAAGTAATATCTGGGTCGAGAGTTGTTACGGATTGTAGTATCAAGTTCACTGTTTATACCCGTTCTCTAGCCTCATTTGGTAACCAGAAAATTCCAAACGGATCAGGTAAGATAGTTGGTATAGCCTCGTCGTATTACAATGAGAAACAAATAATACTCAGGGACACAGACTGGTTCAGTAACCTAAGTGGGAGTAGGTGTAAGGAGCCTGAACCACTATTCTACGAGAACTTTGAAAGTATTTCAAATACTGGATACGACGTATATGTTAACCTTACAGATTGGTACAATTTAAATCAGACAGGTGGTGAAGAGAAGTGGGAAGCTAGAGAATATTCCAGTAATAAATATGCACAAATATCAGCCTACAATACTGCTGAGACAACTATGGTTGCCTGGCTAATTACACCAGAGATAGATTTAAATGGATCTAATAATGAGGTACTTACCTTCGACACAAAAGATGCTTACAATAATGGTGATGCTTTAGAAGTCTTTATATCTAATGACTTTAGTGGTAACAATGTAGGATCAGCAACGTGGAACAAATTAGATGTTCAGATAGCAAAAGGTTCAAATTCTGGTTACGCAAGCTCATTTACATCTTCTGGAGAGATCGATATTTCTTCGTATTCTGGAAAAGTAAGAATTGGATTTAAGTATTCAGGTGGAGACCCTTCAAAGACAACCACGTACCAGGTTGACGAAATCAAAGTGCTAGGAAATTAATAATTATTTTAGTAATTATTAAATAAGGTATTTCATATTTTAGTAAAAATTTCTATATTGTTAATATAAACTACTTAATATGAAATATTTACATTCTATAAAATCCATTTTTTTAACATTATTCCTCTGCACCATTTTCATATCCTGCAGTGACGAAGACGGTGGCGACGACGTAACACCTGTCGATCCACTCGATACGCAAGCAAATGCCCTTAACGGGACATATGAAATTACAGACGTCAACTCTGTATCTAAAGACGGTGAGATAGTTTCAGTATTCACCAGCATGACCTTAACTATTTCTGGAGGTTCTGCAAGCGGTGGTAACTACTCTACAACAAACTCTGACAGCGACGAGATCTGGCCAAGCTCAGGTACCTGGACGTTCCAGAACGGTGACAAAAATAAAATTTTAAGAAGCGACGGCGTTTCGATGAATATATCATTGACAGAATATAACCTCCTCACCTCCTTTAATACCTCTGGTGGTATCAAAGACGGTAACTGGTCATTTCTATTTACCAAATTATAAAAAACTATGAAAAACATATTCAAACTAATACTATTATTAACTCTATTTGTCCAATCTTCACTAGTTTTTGGACAGATTAATTTCACTAATGGTGGTGGAGACAAATTATTTTCTAATGCTGCAAACTGGTCAACCGGCGCAGTTCCTACAGCTACTGATAAGATAAAATTAGATACGAACGGTGACACTATCATAGTAGATGGTGTTTACAGCGTAAGGCAAGTCCTTGCCACGAAAGTAAAAGGAGCTATTATTAGTAACGGTGGTAGCGACACGTTATACATTAACGCCAACAATGGCATTGGTGCAGCAATTCAGGCAAACGGTACTGACGCAAGGGTTGCGTTTCATCTACCTGTTGTATTGAATACAACTGCTGGAACAACTAACAAAGCTTTTCAAGCTAATGGAGCAGGTTCTCACATCAAGTTTCTAGATGCTTTCATTAATAACTCTGGACACTTAACGCTAGCTAATCCCCAAAATAGAGCTAATACTCAATTTCAATTTGATGGAAAATATATATCTACAAAATGGTTAAATATTAATGCTAATTCTAAGGTTGAATTTGGTCCAAATTCAGATTTTACTGAGCACAAAAGTGCTGTAAGGTTCACAGGGAATGCTGGAAACGGTCAGCTCACTGTAAAATCTGCAAAAGATAAGTTTAAGACATCCGATACAAAGGTTATCGTAAACACAGGTGGGACATTAAATGCTAGCACAGAAGATGTTCTCGGTGCAACTATTCAAGTTGATACTGACAAGGTCCTAAACCTCAATGTTCTGGCTAACCAATCAAGTGCTGGTAAGATAACCATGGCAACTGGAACAATTAACCTAGATGTTGATAGTACGGTTACCAATCTAAATTTTGCTGATAACTCTGCATCTGACTGGGGAACAGGTAGTGTAGTGGTCACTGGGTTTAAAGATAAAGTAATTGGTTTTGGATCTAATAATAGTGGATTAACAGCTGGCCAAGTTGCACAAATCAATATAGGTAGCGATAATCTCAACTACCTTTGGAACGGACAGCTATCTACAGTTTTTGAAACTGTTCCAAGACTGGCGACTGGAGACATAGCCTACACGGGATATAATGCCGATAGTCCAGACAACTTATCGTTTGTTTTTTTAAAAGATATATTACCAGGAACTCATTTCTTTTTAAGGGATGACGAGGTTACTTCTGATGGTTCATTTAATGGGGATGGTGAAGGAACTTATAAGTGGGAAAATACAACTGGATCAGTAATTTCTGCTGGAACTTCAGTTGTTATAGATAGTCTTTATGCTGGAACCATGACTACTAGCCTTGGTACAACCACAAAAATTAATAATACTATGAACTTATCAGTTTCTGGTGACGGTGTATTTATTTACCAAACTACAACTGATGTATTTAATACTGGTACCAATACATACATAACCGTGATTACCGCTGGAACCTCGGGAAAAGCATTTAGTGGAGTAAATGAGAGTGATGCCGATGCTGTTTATGCTGCATCTGGATTAACTTTTGGTGTAAATGCTATTTCTACCAAAAATGATGAAGGAAGCCCAGATGGTGGAAAACATAGTAGAGCAGTTACCGCAGGGACTAAAGAAGGCTTGTTAGCTGAGATAAATAATCCTGCTAATTGGACTCTTATAACAGCTGACGGGACAGAAGCTCTTCCATTAAGTTCAGAATCTTACACTATCTACCCTAGCCCTAGGTTAGCGGCTGGCGATATTGCTTTTACTGGATTAAATGCTGACGGAAGTGATAACCTTTCTTTTGTTGTGATGGTTGATATTGCTGTAGGATCTAGCTTCTTTATCTCTGATAACGAAGTCCTAGTTGGCTCTGGAGGACAGTTTGATAATTTTGGAGAAGGAACCGTAAAGTGGGAAAATACTACAGACTCCATAATACTTGCTGGAACATCAATTGTGATTGATAGCACTGCCTCAGGTACAATAACTGCAAGTTCTGGAACTGCTACTAAAGCTGACGGTTCAATAAATCTATCGGCCTCTGGTGATGGTGTATTTGCCTATCAAACATCTGACGATACTTATGATAAGAACGTCAACACATTTTTAGCTCATATAACAGCCGCTGATTTGAAATCATTTAGAGATGGTTCTAATTCATTTGTTGCTGGAACTGTTTTAAATGCTGAAACAGGTCTGACATACGGCGTTAACGCTATAGATATCTCAGGTGGCTCAGGAAGCCCCGATGGAGGTAAACACGACAGAGGTGTTACTAAGGGATCAAAAGAACAACTTCTTTCAGAAATTAATTCATATGATAACTGGACTACTGAGACAAGTGACGGAACTCTTATTCTTCCACTAAGTAATGAGTCGTATGAGATAACTGCTGAACCTGTTTATGTTCCTACTTTAGTTAAACTATCCTCTACTGTAGGTTCAGTAGACGAGAGTGCAGGTACCTTTACTGTGAGTGTAGATATCGTTAATCCATACGATCTTGATTCAACTGCAGTTCAGTTGGTATTCTCAGGTACTGATAGCTCTGACTTCAATAACTTTATCAGCGATACAGTAGTATTTGCTAAGGGAGTATCAGCTGCACAAACTGCAACTATTCCTATACTAGATGATACAGATGCTGAGGGAGAGGAATCATTCACATTCACACTTAGAAATGTGACTGGCGGTTATCAATCTTCGATTGGAGCTGACAGTGTATTCACACTTACTGTAATTGATAACGACCTTGGTGAATTCAATATGGTATTCAACGAATTGCATATTGACCCAGCAAGTGATATTACTGGAGATGCCAACGGAGATGGTACAAGAGACGCAATTGGTGACGAATTTATTGAGTTAATAAATAATGGTACTTCAGCCTTTGATATGAGCGGTTACTACCTTACTGATAGCGAAGAGCCTAATTCTGCTGCTAGACATGTTTTCCCTCAAGGAACTGTTGTTGAGGCAGGTCAGGCACTTGTAGTGTTTGGTGGTGGTGTCCCTACCTCTCCAACTAATTTCGGAGGAGCAGTTGTTCAAACAGCCTCAGAAAATAACGGAGGTGTAGCACTTGGAAATAGCGGAAGGACGGTGATTATTAAAAACCCTGATAGCCTGACTGTACTTAGCCAGGACTACGACGCTACCCAGGGAAGTATCAACCAATCTATAACAAGGAGCCCAGATATAACTGGTTCATTTGTGTCACACTCAGGTGTAACTGCAGCAAATGGTGCGCTATTCTCACCTGGTATGAAACTAGACAGTACGTTCTTCTACGATCATACAACTACTAAGGTACAGTTCCAATTAATGGGGACAACAATCAGAGAGGGTGACGACTTAAGTGTTGATGTTGTTGTCACAATAAATGGGGCAAGCAGTTCAAATGCAACTACTGTTAAGGTCTCTCCTACTGGAGTAGGAAATGGTACACTAGATGATATCGACGGGTTCGCTCCTCAAACAGTAACTTTTGAAGCAGGAAGTACATCCTCGCAGTCTGTCACAATTAACTTAACTGACGATGACTTACTTGAGGGTAACGAGACAATTGAATTTGGCTTGTCAGATGTGACAGGTGATGTAGGTGCAGGTGTAGGATCTCCAAGTAAATTCCTACTAACCATATCTGATGATGAGGTTATAATCCCACTTGTCTTGAACGAGGTACTTTCAGATCCTCCGTCAGACGATGCAGCAACTACAGACGTAGTAGAGGGTGATGCAAACGGTGACGGAACTAGAAGCTACTCAGATGATGAGTTTATTGAACTTGTTAACAATGAAAGCACAGAGCTTGATATCAGTGGGTACACAGTATATGATGGTGTTGGTTTAAGGCACACATTTGCTGATGGAAGCATATTAAGTGGAGGTGGTGTCGCTCTCGTATTTGGGGGTGGTTCTCCAACAGGAGAATTTGGAGGTGCAGATATTGTTACCACAGCTACAGGGGGAAGCCTAAGCTTAAATAATAATGGTGACAAAGTTATTGTTAATGATACTGATGGAAACCAGGTTCTTGAATTTGAGTGGGGAGGATCTACTATATACGATGGAGGTTCAGACCAGTCTCTGACAAGAGATCCTGAACTTACTGGTGACTTTGTACTTCATACTACTACAGTTGCTGGTGGAGTATTTTCACCAGGAACACAGGCTGATGGGACCGCATTTGATGTTGGAGTAAGTGATCCTACATCTGTCCAATTTGCTCTTAGTGAGTATACATTAGCTAATGAAGATGGATCTTATAACCTAGAAGATTACACTATTGAAGTTACTATATCTAATCCTAGCCCTAATATTGCTACTCAGGTAGAAGTATTATTTACCGCAAGTGATAACGGTTCGGCATCAGATATAAATGACTATGTAGGTGAAGTTATGACATTTAGCTCTGGAACGAGTGACGCACAGAATTCTGTTGTAAAAATCACAAATGCTGATATTGCACTGGGTACAAAGTATGACTTTGCTCTCCAGAATGTTAGTGGTGGTAACAAAGCAGTTATTGGTGAGAACTCAACCTTTACGCTTATTATAGGTGATCCGGGAAGTGTTCCACTTAGTGTGGAAAATGATAGGGCTGATATTTCAATATCTCCAAACCCAACATCTGACTTTATAAATGTTAAGATTGATATTAATAAAGTCCTAGACAAATACTTTGTCACAGACATGGCTGGTAGAAATATCGAAATGAGAGATGTAGGGAAAGTAGTTGATCATATTAAAATCGACGCTAGAAACTTTGATAATGGTCTCTATATCCTAGGTCTTAACTTTGAAGACAAATCAGTTAAATTGAAATTTATTAAGAAATAATAAATTTTAATTTACGATTTAGAAAGGGTCTTATTTTAAGACCCTTTTTTTATTACCTTAATTAGTGCGCGTTTATCTTGAGAATAAGCTTCAAAAAAATAGATACCATCAGGTCTCTTAGAAAGATTTATATTGAAATTCTTTTTAATTATTTTATCTTGGATAATTACACTTCCATCTAACGACCTTATTAAATAAAAATTTAAATCAATATTTTTTATTGATACAGAAAGAATTTCACTGACTGGGTTAGGTGATATTATTACCTGATTATTCAAATTATTCTCAACAGAAAGAGGAGGTGAATCAATTACGTTAATTAGTAACTGCATATTAGATTGAAGCTCCCCATCTGAGACTTGAACAACTAAAAGGAAAGAATTCACATTATCGTAATCTATCAAACTTCCATTCTGAACTACAATATTTCCGTACTCGTCAATTAAAAAAATATTCTGTTCATTTCCTGAGATAATATTAAATGTAAGCGAATCGCTGTCAGGGTCAGAGGCCTCTACTCTTCCAATAACGTAACCATCTTCAGGGAATTCATTTAAAGAAAAAATGGTATCATTTACTCCAGGTGGAAGATTTGTTGGTATTACTACATCATTGCTAAAAATGATATTAACAGATACAGGTAAATGATCAGAGGCATAATGTAAAGCATCGGCAATATCTTGAGAAACAGATAGGTTGGGCATATCATTTACAGCCATATTATAATGATTTCCATCATTACCCATAACATCGTAACTCTCTTTAATAACAAATGTCTTATCACTATGAATGAGAGAATCAGAAAATAATATAAAATCAAACCTATCGTCCATTCCACCGGAGGCACCTCCACCGAATTGGGTTGAGCGTGTTGATTGGGTGTGTATATTTGAAAATTCATCGTCATTATACTTACCTTCAACATTAATTAAGTCATTAAACTTGCCGAATCCTGTTGAAGTCTCCTCAAAGAACTTTCTGTAGGCAGGTTCATCGGTAGTGTATATATTAAAATCACCAGCCGCCACATAGAAGTGGTTATCACTCATCTGCTTTGTATAATCTATGAGACTACTTACCTGGGCCTCTCTCCTGATCTGATTTGATGATCCCTGACTAGCTTTAAGGTGTAGGTTAAAAATAAAAAAAACTTTATTTGTTTCAAGGTGTAGAAGTCTATAAACAATGACATCTCTTGGGTCACCAATTATTTTAGAACTTGATATAATATCAAATTTATTTTTATTAAAAAAAAGTGCCTGGTCTATGTCATGATCATCAAAAAATTGAGCGGAAACGTACTGGTTATTACCATTAACATTTAAAATATTATTTAAGAAATTACTTACCCCAGCCGAATTTGAAAATTCTTGTGCTATATATACGTCAGCAGAAAGCTCATTCACTATCTTTTTAAAATACGCGTTCCTATCTGTATCTCCATTAAATCTGAGTAAGTTGTAGGTGACTAATTTAACTGTATCTTGGGCAAATGAATTATTATAATTAAAGCTAATAAGTAGTAATAGCTGAAATAAGACTAAATATTTTCTACTGATTGATGATAACAAACTTTTTTCTTTTTTGATTTAAAACCCCAAAGTTATCAAAAAAGATAATATATAAGCCATCAGACAGACTTGATGTATTAATTGAAAATTTTGAACTACTTAATTCCGAACTACTGAAATTATTTATTTTATTACCATTCATATCAAAAATTGACATATTAGGCTTCTCTTTAAAATCACCAGATACAAATAATTTTTTTGATCCAATAGATGGATAAATATTAAAATTAACTTCCTCAATAATATTTAGAGGCTGATTTGGTTGGTTTTTAATTTCAGGAAAAAGTAATGACCTAATATTAACTTTATTATAGAATTCAAAACTATTGGTATGTCCAATTCCTGTAGGAATATATAGCTTATGATTTTCACCGAGATCTCCAAATAAATATTTCAAGTAATTATTATAAATTCTTGCTCTCTCCACCCTGTGATCACCTTGAAACATTGCGCCACAGGTATCATCCATAGAGGATGAGTTTGGGTCATCATCTCTTGATCCTACCCCATATGAAATATTTCTTCTTTTATATCTGTTTATCAAGGTGTCCACATGATAATATCTCATATACTGATTTAACTGCTTCATACCATATTTGTAGTTGTCATATGTACCGCAGCTAGAAATATTTGGCTTTTCAAATTGATCGAGAGTTCCCTCTACCCTCCTCTCATCATTAAAGTATAGGTATGAAGATGGTGAGGCTACTAAATATTTAAATTCTATATTATATTCTGATTCCATATCTACCTGAATCCTATTTGAAGGCGCATATCTATTCATAAACTGACCCCCACCCGAGTATCCTGTTAGTATAATTTGTGAAATATTAGGAAATTTACCACCATACACTACCTGAGAAATAATATCATCCATCACCTCGAAAGAACTGAAGGACTCATCTCTTGGGTACGCTCCTGATGAACTTGAGTTATTACCATCCATCCAAGTCACCCCTGACCAGTAGAGGTGGTAATCATCTAAATTATTAGCTACCAGTTCTTGACTCCCAATAAAATGAGGAGCAATAATTAATGTCTCTAGAAATTTATTTTCAGAATTAGCAGCTTGTATAATTGCATTCTGCCTTTGCTCAGCCGTCCTGTTATTCCCATGAAGAACAATTATTAACCTTTTTACATTATTATTTGTAAAACTTAAATTAGATGGTGAGAAATAAGTAATCTTATACTGACTCTCTCCAACATAAAAAAATTTCCCGGAAACAGGTTCTTGAGAGTAAGATATTTTTGCATAAAAAAATATCAATAAAATTAGTAGACACCTCATTTATTTATTTTTGTAGGCTCAAAAAATCCTGGAATAGGAGACGGAGTATTTGGATTTGCATCTATCTCAGACTGAGGATATAAAAACCTCTCAGGTAGAGAGACTCCTGTATTTGGAGTAATTTTTATGCCATATGTTTCTTTTCTTGTCCTTCTAACATCATTAAAACCTTCAATTTGACCATAAAATGTAACGTACCTCTCCTCTAAGATCTCTCTAAGAAGTGCATCTTCTTTTGAGATGTTATCATTATTCTCAATTCCACCACTTTCAAAATCAGTTTGAATGTATGGGTTATAGTTCATCTCTAAGGTATCGTAACCATTATTTAAATATCCACCGCCAGACATATAACCCCTGAACTCATTTAGATGACTTAGGCCGGTGTAAAAGTTTTTTGATCTTAGGCCCGACTCAGCAAGAGTGAGGGTATTTTCAGAATAGGAAACTAGAGGAAAAGTATTTGACCTTGAAAAATATCCAGAAGTATAATTTGGTCTTCCTGCACCAGAAAAATAAAAATCAAATCTTGCTTTCTCATTGGTTTTACTATTTCCTCTATAAGAGGAATGACCTGAGCTAATTATTTCAACTATTTTTGAGTTTTCGGATGTTAATTCCGTTCCTCTTGAACCAGTAAAAAATTGATAAAACAAATTTGAATTGCCTTGAACATCTCCATGTATGGCCATCATATTTTCAGCTGGAGACCCTATCCCAAGACTAGCATAATTATACGCCTGATCATAATTTTTTGTGTGCATATAAAACCTTGCTTTCAGTGAATTTGCTACCTTAATCCACTTATAAGAATCACCATTAAAAAAGATGTCACTTCCATTTGATGGTTTATTTACATCCAGAGATAATTCAAGAATTGCCTGAGTTAAAAGATCTTGGACCTTTTCATAGACCACATCTTGACTTTCAAATTCAGGGTAAATATATTCTATCCTTCCAGCCTGATCAAAAGGTATGTCACCATAGAGTGAAGCTGCCACTCCTAGACCGTGTGCCTGAATTACTTTGGATATACCCGTCATAACTCCTGACCTGTCAGAAGATAAGGCCTTCTCCTCAACAATAATTGCATTTCTTAGGGAGTTTATAAATACATCATTCCAAATAGCGGTAAAATCACTTGCCTCTACTAAGTAATTATCAAATCCCTCATGCTGTCTGTCTGTTCCTCTAAAGTAACCAGACCATATACCTGCTCTCCTAGATGTCGCCCCCTCATGAAATAAAATTGTTCCGACCATTGACCCTGTTAAGACAAGATCTTCTGGAGCCTCAGATGGGCTATTAGGATTTATATTTAAATCTTCGGGTATCAAGCTGTCACACCCAAAAATTATTAGTACAATTAAATGTTTAAAATAAATTTTCATTCTAATAGTTCAAGGTAATTTTAAAAACAAAAGATTTAGTTCCTGGGTTATTAAAGTAGTCAATTCCCCTAGTTGTACTTACCTCAGTAAGGTTTGTATCAGGATCATTTCCAACAAAATTTGTCCAGATATGGAGATTCCTTCCTGTTATTGAGAGATCGATCGAAGATAACTTTGTAGATTTCCTAAAACTAGGCCCCCTAATAGAGTACGATAAGGTAACTTCTCTCAATCGAGTCCATGAACCGTCTTCAATAAACTGCTCCTGTACACCACTAAAGTAACCTCCAATACCTCTGTACCACGATTCTGTTAGAGCAACATCACCTGCTCCAAAATCATGAATAGAACCTCTGAAGGTTGATCCAGAAGTGATTAAACCTCCATTGTAATCAAAAAGATCCATATTTGCAGTAGTCTCAGTACCAGATTCTATATGTCTTCCGTAATTTAATAATACTGCCTTCGTTCCTGCATATATGTCAGCACCCTGATAAGACTCAAATAAGAAATATAAATTTAAATCTTTCCAAGTCACAGTTGTTCCTATCCCACCCTGCCAGTCTGGATGAGGGTCTCCAATAACACCATTTTCAGGCGCTAAAGATGGGAATCCATTGTCGTTCAATAATATAGAACCGTCATCACTCCTAGTGAATTTTGTACCCCAGAACACACCAAGGGGGTATCCTTCTACTGCCCTTCCCGATACAGCTGATAATCCTCCGAGCCTTATCGACTCTACGCCTTTTAGGTCAAGTACCTTATTTCTGTAGTAGCTCCAGTTAGCATTTATATTAACGTTAAAATTGTCGTTTTGTATTATATCATAACTAAAATCAACTTCCATACCTTTATTCTCAATTTTACCAGCATTAGTAAATAGCTCATCATAACCAGAAGAATTTGCGAGAGATAAATTAAAGAAGACGTCATCAGTCGTATTGTAATAGTATGAATAACCTATTTTGACCTTATTATCAAAAAACCTAATATCAGTTCCGACTTCATATTCTCTCTTAATCTCAGGTCTTAGGTTTGGGTCACCAAGATCTTGGGATGGAGTGAATGATCCAGCACCAAATAGGTCTGTTGATAATGATCCACCATAGGAATCAGAATAATTTGGGGAAACGTATATTGACTGGGTATTGTAAGGTGGTGGTTCTACACCTACCTCACCATAGGCTAACCTTAACTTACCAAAAGTAAGTATTGGAGAGCCAACGAATAAATCAAGTTTAGAAAATTGCCACGCTAAATCAACTGATGGATATACAAAAACACTTTCTGCGTTAGGACCTATAGTTGAAGATGACTCTACCCTGACATTAGAGTTAAGGAATAACATATCAAAAAGACCAATATTTCCAGAAAAGTAAGTTGCTGCAGTTCTCATCTGCCTATCAAAATCGTCAACATTAGTATTTTCAGGTTGCGCATTAGAAAAATCTTGAAGATCAATTGGTAATATAAAATCTCTAATATCACCTCCTAATCTAAGATATTTTCTGTCATTAAGATTAGCTCC
>CENJ01043781.1_pt1 | contig 19607 bp, 23 predicted proteins | sample 356161 | NCBI WGS metagenome assembly CENJ01 (sample SAMEA2619531, study PRJEB7988) | marine metagenome | biome: marine biome (ENVO:00000447); feature: surface water layer (ENVO:00002042); material: "saline water (ENVO:00002010), including plankton (ENVO:xxxxxxxx)" | depth 5 m
TTGATTACGCAGCTTTTCCAAAAGTAACAGTAGTAGATAACAAAATGAAATATAATGAAATGATCGTAGAAAGAGGCATTTCTGTTCAATCTTATTGTGAGCATCATCTTGTTAACATTGATGGACTGGCAACAGTTGGATATATTCCAAACAATAAGGTGCTAGGATTGTCAAAGATGAATCGTGTTGTTGAATATTTTTCTAGAAGACCACAAATACAAGAACGCCTGACCGAGCAAATATATCATGCACTTTCTTACATCTTAGAAACAGAAAATGTTGCACTAACAATTGATGCAAAACATTTCTGTGTAAAGTCTAGAGGTGTTGAAGATACTGAGTGCTCAACAGTTACAAGTAGATTAGGCGGAAATTTTAAAGAGCATCCTGAAGTCAGAGCAGAATTTTTAGCTTTACTTAAGATGTAGTTTGTTCTGGTTGGTCATCGCCTAATTCAAGGTCCTCTGACTCTCCATCAACAACTTCTGTATGTTCGCTATCCTCATTTGAATCTGATACTTCATACTTATCGTTAAAGGGCCAAGGTTTAGAATCTGTGTTGAAACTTAAGAAATTTAATGCGTCATTAAAAAAGCCTTGAAGCCAGTTATTTGCAGATTGCAATTGATTATTTGTCTTCGAAGTAAACAAGTAAAAAATAAACTGAATTGCAACAAGAATAATCAGAATACTGACGACAAAATTTATAGCCGCACCGTATATAACCATAAAAAAAAGCCTTTGCCATTTTTTAATATCTAATAATTCGTCTTTATTAATTTCACTCATAATTTATCCTGATATGTAAATTCTACATCAACTTCATTAGGGTGTTCGAGTAAATCTTGAATTAATTCATCCGATGAAGCATCTGCATAAAGAATTTTATACAGGGAATTAACTAGTGGCATGCTAACGTTCATTTTATTTGCTTCATAATAAACAACCTCAAGAGTACGAGCTCCTTCTGAAACTTGTCCAACTTTATTTTTTGCATCTGAAAATGAATAATCTCGAGCAAGCAATTCACCTAACTGAAAATTTCTTGAAAGCTTAGAGGTGCATGTTGCCATCAAGTCTCCCATCCCTGCTAAACCTAAAAAAGTAATTGGATTAGCTCCTTTTGCAACAGCAAATCTACTCATTTCCGCCATGCTCCTTGTAATAATTAATCCTAGGGCATTTTCACCTACAGATTTTTCATGGGCAATTCCACAGCAAATTGCATAAATATTTTTAAGGGCTCCTGCTAATTCAACCCCTTGAAGATCGTGGCTTGAAAAAACCTTAAATGTATCAGATGACAACATAGACTTTATTTCTATGTTCACTTCGTCAAATTCTGAAGCAATCACAGTGCCGGCAATCTTATTTTCAGCAATTTCTTTGGCAAGATTTGGACCACTAAGTACACCAAATTTTTTGCCAATTAAATGGCCTAAATGTTGATTGATAATATCTGTCATAGTCCGAAAAGGATCAGATTTAACACCCTTAGTACAAGAGATTACTGCAACAGAAGAGCTAATTAAAGGCTCCAAGCGAGAAATTACTTCCTCAAATATATTGCTGGGTGTTGCAACTAAAATGTAGTCAGAATTTTTAACTGCAGAAGTCAAATCCTCAGATGCAGTTATGTTTTCAGATAACTTTAATTCTGGATGATAGGTTGAATTAGCACCTTCTGAATTGATTCTTAAAGCTTGTTCAGCATCACGCACCCATAAACAAACTTCATAACCATTAGAAGCTGCAATATTAGCTAAAACTGTTCCAAAGCTTCCTCCGCCGAGAACTGAAACACGTTTATTGGTTGACATTTATCCTAAATACTTATCTAACTGTCTGAGATATTTGGAAGGATCCTTAGGAGAACCGCCTTCAGCAATTACTGCATAATCAAACAAAAATTCAGCAAAATTATTAAACTCTTTGCCTGACATTGCTCCCAATTTTTTGATTAACTTGTGCTTTAAATTAACTTCAAAGACAGGCTTAGAGTCTTCAAATGTCTGCCCTGAAGCCTCTAATATTCTTTTTAATTGTGCGCCTGGTTCATTTTTAGAAAGCACTAAACATGCCGCAGAGTCAACCAGACGAGAGCTGGCTATAACATCAGTAACTCTATGCTCTAAGGATTTCTTCATTTTATTTATAATTTCTTGCTTTTCTTTAGTAACGCGAGGTTTTTTTGCGCCTTCCTCAAGCTCCTCCTTTGCGACGTTGACTAATTCTTTTCCCTTAAATTGCATTAGTGTAGACATCAGCCACTCATCGATTCTGTCTGTTAGCAATAGTACCTCTGTTCCATTTGCTTTTAGATTCTCAATGTGAGGTGAATTTGCTGCAGCTTCAAATGTATCTGCTATTGAAAAATAAATCTTATCTGAATCATCATTCATTCTTTCAATATATTGATCAAGAGTAGTATTTGGAATGTTCTCATCTGAGGCTGTGCTTGAAAATAAAAATAGCTCAGCAATTGATTCAGAATTTTCATAATCTTCAGCAGGACCTTCCTTAATAACTAAGCCAAATTCTTTCCAGAATTTTTTATATTCTTCAGGCTTATCCTTTTGCATTTTCTTCAAAGTATCAAGAACCCTTTTACTTAAACCTTTTTTAATTGAGTCAACCAGTGGATGGTCTTGTAATATTTCACGGGAGACGTTAAGAGGTAGGTCGCTAGAATCAACAACGCCTTTTACAAATCGAAGATATAGTGGAAGGAAATGAGCAGCGTCATCCATGATGAATACTCTTTGAATAAAAAGCTTTATCCCCCTTGGTGTATCTCTGTTCCAAAGATCATATGGAGATTTTTCTGGGATAAATAATAAGCTTGAATACTCCTGCTTGCCTTCAACTTTGTTATGCATCCATGTTAAGGGATCATTTGTATCATATGAAATAAACTTATAAAATTCTTTGTATTCATCTGCTTTAACAGATCTCTTGGACTTCAACCAGATAGCTTCGGAATCGTTGATAGTCTCGGATTCACCTTCCTCAGGATTTAATATCAATGGAAAATTAATGTATTGAGAATATTTTTGTAGCAAGAATTTTACTCTCATTAATTCAGAAAATTCTTTGTTATCATCGTTCAAATAGATTGTAATGGTTGTTCCTCTATTCTCTTTTGGAATATTCGATAATTGATATGTATCTTCGCCTGTGCTCTCCCACATTACAGCATCCTCAGGTTTTAGATTGGCTGCTCTAGAGTGAACCGATACTTTCTCAGCAACCATAAAGACAGAATAAAAACCTACACCAAATTGACCTATAAGATTTGAATCCTTTTTATTGTCGCCAGTCATTTCTGATAAAAATTGAGCTGTACCAGATTTAGCAATTGTCCCTATATTTTCAATAATTTCTTCCTCACTCATGCCAATTCCATTATCAGAAATACTAACAGTATTGTTTTTAGCATTGAGACTGATATTGATATTTAATTCTGTATCTCCATCGAGTAACTTTGAGTCCTCTATTGCATTGAATCTTAGCTTATCAAGAGCATCAGAAGAATTAGAGACTAGCTCTCTTAAAAAAATTTCCTTGTTTGAATACAAGGAATGGATCATCAATTGTAAGAGTTGTTTAGTCTCGGTTTGAAAAGATTTAGTTTTAGCTTTAGCCATAATTTATCCCCTATGGAGTGAATATGGTGTTGAAAGTTTTAACTTCAAGCATTGATTAATTTTTTTTTGATTCAGCTTTACATCTCTTACTGCAAAATTTTACTTCGTCCCAGGAGCGTTCCCATTTTTTTCTCCAACTAAATGATTTTCCACACCATTGACATGATTTGGTTTGTAGATTTAATTTTTTATGCAAGGTATGTATTAATCAAAATTTATAAAAAATTGAATAATGCTAAGGACAAAAATCACTATAGTGCAGTAAACACTAAAACCATGCGAAAAAGAAAAGATAGTTTCCCAGCCTCTGTCCTTAGCAGCATTAGTAATTGGGATACCGATAAGACCAAACAAAGCATGAGCAGTAATATTAAAACCAATCCACCAACTTAATTGAGAATCCTGAAAATATAGAATTAAAGTAGCTGGCAAGGATAATAAAAAAAGTAGCGCATAATAACGAGGAAATATTGCTCGCAGAAATCTTGATGCTGAGTCCTCATCAAGAGTTTTAAAAATTATTGGTGTAGTTAGAATAAGATGGCAAAAGATTGTTCCTGCCATTGCAAGATTAAGAAAAATTAATGTTATTTGGCTACTCATATTAAAAAAAATGGCGATCCGGACGAGACTCGAACTCGCAACCTCCGCCGTGACAGGGCGGCGTTCTAACCAAATTGAACTACCGGACCGTGAACGCTTTTGAATGATAGCTTCTTTTGATTTTTCTGCAACTTTTTTTTCCGTTACCTTTTGCGGATAATTTTGTCAAATTTGATGAAAAAAATATAGGTAATTATTTTACCCAAGTCTTTAAATTTTGATATGCTTATAGAACTTTCCATGGGGGAGAGTATTAATATATTAATAATAAGGAGCGTTAAATGAAATATTTATTGACTCTCATTGGTTTGATAAGCATGCCCTCATTTGCTGCATCAGCAGGTGATCTTCAAACTAGTGATTTGACAGGGATTTCCTTTTGGCTTGTAACAGCAGCTATGCTTGCAGCTACTGTTTTCTTTTTCGCTGAAAGAGATCAAGTTAAAGGTAAATGGAAGACGTCTTTATCAGTAGCTGGTTTAGTTACTGGTGTCGCATTCTGGCACTATCTCTATATGAGAGGTGTTTGGGTTGAGACAGGTGCATCACCAACAGTATACAGATATATTGACTGGTTAATCACTGTGCCTCTTCAAATAATTGAGTTCTACTTAATTCTTAGAGTGTGTACTAATGTTTCGTCTGGTCTTTTCTGGAGACTTTTAGCTGCATCACTAGTGATGCTTATTGCAGGATTCATGGGTGAAACTGGATCAAATGCTATGATTTGCTTTGTCATCGGAATGGCTGGATGGTTATACATCATCTATGAAGTATTTACCGGTGAAGCAGGCAAGCTAAATGCCTCAAGTGGTAATGCGGCTGCACAACAAGCCTTTAGTACAATCAGACTAATTGTAACTGTTGGTTGGGCAATTTATCCAATAGGATATTTCCTAACAATGGGAACAGGAGCTGATCTTGCTGGAGCAAACCTTATCTATAACCTAGCTGATTTTATCAATAAAATTGCTTTTGGTTTAGCTATTTGGGCTGCTGCTGTTAGTGACTCAGAATAATTTTTATTCTAAACAAAAAAGCCCGGAATATTCCGGGCTTTTTTTTGTCTATTTGGTGGGTGATGACAGGCTCGAACTGCCGACCCTCTCGGTGTAAACGAGATGCTCTCCCAACTGAGCTAATCACCCAATATTCAGGATATTGCCTTAAGTTGATCTTCCATTTTTTGATAATCCCAAAAGGCCCGTAATGATACTATTTTATCATTAGAATTTACACGATAAATGACAATCATTTGTGTTTCGATTTTTACATCACCAACAACGTTAACGATCTGGGCAAAATTAGCACACTCATTTGCGCATGGAATAGATTCCAAAATATTGAACTCAATGTTTCCATTTGCAATTACAGTATCATAGAATTTTTCAATTGCCTCTTTGCCTTTATGGCCATCTCCAACGGGATCTAATGGGCTCTTGCCTATTGGGTCTTGAACTATGGCGTCTTCAGCAAACAAATCTAGCCAGCTTTGTTTATCTTTTGCTACTGCATAATCTCTAGAAAGAAATCCTAGTTCTTGAGCTTTAGTTTTAGGTTTCATCTTAAATCTCCTTAGTTGGGTTTATTTCTAATCTAGCAAAATATATACCAATCAAAGCAATGATGACAAAACTTAATTGAATAAAGTTTAAATACTCATAAAAAACTAATGCACCAAAAATTGTTGCAATAATTGGCTGCATTAATAAACCAATGGAACCAAAAGAGGCTTTAATTTTTGGCAAACTAAATGTTATGAAGAATTGCCCTCCTGCTTGACACAAAATTGCCATAGCTAATAAATTATAAAATTGAGCAGATGAACTTGGAAGGAATACTCTTGATTCAAATAAAGCAAAAATTAATCCAAAAAAACATGTAAATAAGGTTGTATAAAAAATAATATTTATCGCGCTTTCTTTTCCTAAACGAGAAATTATTAATAGATAAGTTGCGTATAAAAGTGCTGCAAATAACGCCATTGCATCACCAATTAAAGCGCCCTCAGTTTTTGAATTTGAAAAATAAACAAGTCCGATCACACCGATGTAAGTGAGGATAAAGGATAATATAAAATTTCTAGAAATAGTTTCTTTAAAGATTAAAACCCCAAAGAGAACCAAATATATCGACGCTGTATTAACAAATATTGTGGCATTAGCTATTGAAGTAAATTCTATGCTCCAATGCCAAAGACTCATATCAGCAGCGAATGCAAATGATGCAACAAAAACCAGTATTAAATTTTTTTTACTTTTTAATTTAAATGCTTCAGCTCGATTAAAGTAAATATTGATAAGAGCTAAAAAAGGTAAGGCCAGAAACATTCGATAGACGAGGTTCCATGAGGGGGATAATTCACTCCATCTAACAAATAATGGTGCCAGCCCAATTAATCCAGCTCCAAGACAAAGAATAAAAAAATTCTGTGCTGACTTTAATTGTGATGACATAGTTATATACTTCTTTTATGTGTGCTGACATTGTAGAACATGAAGATGAAATTATCTCTGTTGGACAACTTAACCAACAGGCAAAAAAACTCCTTGAAAATCAATTTAAAGGAGTTTCTGTTTTAGGGGAAATATCTAACATTGCTCGCCCCTCCTCTGGGCATATCTACTTCACACTTAAAGATGAAGATGGAGCTATACGATGTGCCATGTTTAGAAGTCAAAATTTGAGATTAAATTTTGAGCCACAAAATGGGGATCAATGTGTTTTGAAAGGACAAGTAAGTCTATATGCTCCCCGAGGTGACTATCAGTTAATAGTAAGTTCAATGCAACCAGCTGGTGCTGGCAATTTAATGCACCAATTTGAAGAACTTAAGAAGAAGCTTGATGCAGAAGGATTATTTGATCAAGCAATCAAAAAAACTCTCCCAAAACAGCCTAAACATATTGGCATCATTACCTCAGAATCAACTGCAGCGTTTCAGGACGTTTTGACCACCATAGAAAGGCGTGCTCCAATAAGTCATATCACCCTCATTCCTGCAATGGTTCAAGGAGATACTGCGCCAAGGGCTCTTATTGCTGCGTTACGTAGCGTTCTAGATTTTAATGATCTCAACCGTAATCCTTTTGATGTAATTATTATATGCAGAGGTGGTGGATCTATTGAAGATTTGTGGGCATTTAATAATGAAAGTTTAGCCAGGGAAATATTTGACTTCCCTTTACCAATTATATCTGGTGTAGGTCATGAAATAGACTTTACAATTACAGATTTTGTATCTGATGTTAGGGCTCCAACTCCAACAGCCGCTGCAGAGTTAGTTACTGAGAATTATTTTCAACTCACAGATAGACTGCAAGAAGTTAAAACAAATCTTAGCAATCTTATGCAAGGACTTTTAGCTGAAAATAGTCAAAAAATTCTTCTTTCGGCTCAAAGCCTTAAAAGTCCATTAACTTTACTTAAGGAGCAATCACAATCCCTAGATAATTTTGAGCTTCGTCTTTTAAGAGCAATCCAAAGCATAACAACAAATACTAAACAAAATGTTCAGATATTATCTAACCAGGTCTATCAATCAAGTGCATTACAAAAATTTCTTATCTATAAAGACCAATTAAATAATAATTTGAAATCTTTAAAAGTTCAGCAGGCAAATTTGATTGAAAAAAGAAAATTAAAACTTCAAAGCATGTCTTCAAATCTTAAAGCAGTAAGCCCTTTGGCGGTTCTTGATAGAGGTTATGCAATAGTCATGAATAACAAAGGTCAGGCCCTAAAATCTTCTAAGGAAGTAAAAGTTGGCGATATATTAAAAACTCGTCTTGCAGACGGAGAATTAATTTCAAATGTGTCGAAAAAAAATTAATTTTTTAAATATTTTTCTTATAGGATTTACTAGCCTTCAAGTCTGCGCATTAGATGTAATTGAAGGCCAAAGCGGTGAAATTATCTCTATCCCAGCTCCAAAAAAATTATCAGTAGATCAACTTACTTTCAAAACTCCTTCCGGTGCAAAACAGTTAGTAAGCTTGCCATTTGTTAAGCAAGATTTATTGATAACAAGACATCACATAGATATAAAAGTTAATTGGGTTAACTTCGGTGAATCAAGGATTACAATTACAGATACTAGTAAAGTAACCCTAAACGATAGCGATCAAGCAAGGGCGAACAGAGAAGCATTAGAGATTAAAGAAGCCTTAAAATCATCAACAACTGAAATTACACCTTCCTTTAACTTTATACCACCTGTCCCTGGACGAGTAACATCTCCATTTGGCAAACAGAGATTTATAAATGATATGCCAAGATCAGCCCATCTAGCACTTGATCTAAGTGGTGCAATTGGAACTCCAATTATCTCTCCATTAAAAGGAAAAGTGGTTTTAGTGGGTGATTACTTTTATACAGGTCTAACTGTAATTCTTGATCATGGTTACGGACTTTTTTCCTCTTATGCCCACATGAGTGAAATACAAGCTAAATTTGGTGATCTTTTAGAGCAATCTGATCCAATTGGAAAGGTTGGGTCAACAGGAAGAGTGACAGGGCCACACCTTCATTGGACCGTATACTTTGATGGTAATAAAGTTAACCCAGAATCTTTAATCCAAAAAGATTATTTAAACTCCATTCTGTAAATCTCTGTAGATTAGTGACAAGCTTGCTTCATCTTGAGGTTGTAAACTGGCAAAAACAATCTCTCCAGTCGGTGAAATAAAATAAGTTGCAGGAAGTGTTTTTGGTGTTTCAATACCCCACAATGTTTTAGGATGAGTAATCATTGAAGGATAGGTAATACCAAATTTTTTAATCTGCGGTCTTAAGTCCTCTGCATCTAATCGATCAAAATTAAATGCAAAAACTTTAACTTCTGGATTTTTTTTTGAAAAAGAAACGATTTCGGGTATTTCCTTGATACATGGCGGACACCAATCAGCCCAGTAATTAACTAAAATCCATTCTCCATTTAGGCTTGAACTAAAAATAGGCTTAGAATCAAAAATCTCTATATCGCCCTTTTCACATGAAATAAGAAAAAGACAAAATAAAGTTAATGGTAATTTAATTTTCATGTTTTATAGTAATGCAAAAGGAAACTATTATGCATCAAAAATATCTTCTAATCTTATTTTATTCAGCATCAGGGGCTGTAAAGAATCTTGCTCATGCCATTGCCGATGGAGCTGAGAAAAAAGGTCTTGAGGTTAGAATTAGAACGGTGCCAAGGGTTTCCTCGGTAGCTGAAGCGGTTGAGCCAAGCATTCCCGATGAAGGACCTATATATTGCACTAAGGAAGACTTAATCAATTGTGCTGGAATAGCACTTGGATCTCCAACTAGATTTGGATCTATGGCCGCTCCTTTAAAATATTTTTTAGATTCAACTGGAGATATTTGGTCAAATAATGAACTAGAAAATAAACTTGGCTGCGTATTTACATCGACTGGATCAATGCATGGTGGGCAGGAAATTACTTTATTTAACCTGATGACCTATCTATTGCACCAAGGAGTTATCTTTGTTGGATCACCATACTCAATTTCTGATCTTTCCAGTACAAAAAGTGGTGGTACGCCTTATGGACCATCACATGTTGCAAACACTAATCAATCCGGAGGCATAACTTCTTCCGAAAAAGAAATTGCTGAAGCAACAGGTAAGCGAATGGCTGAGCTCATTTTTAAATTTAATAGTGATGAATCTTAGAAAAAGTTTTCTCATACTTAATGGATTGCTTATTTTTAATCACCTAATAAAAGGTGTGCTTATTGGAACTCCTTGGATAGGATTATTGATTTGGTCCCTTCCTTTAATGATTTTTGAATACAAAGCATACACAAATCCAACCGCAAAGGTTTATCAAGTCTTTGGTTTTATTATTCTGATCTATTTTATGAGTTCATGTCTTGTTGTTTTTGGTCTACCCAATCCCGGTCTTTTGAACTGGTTAGAACTATTATTAATAGTTTCTTTATTTTTTGTCGGAGTCTACGCTGCAAGGGAACGCCTAAATGTAAAGTAAACTTGACAGTCAAGTAAACTTTACATATGATTTCTTAAAACTAAATTTCAAATATTAAAATGGCAAAAATTACTTATAAGGGTCTTTGGATAGAAGTTGCTTCCTTGAATCCAAAAGACAAAAAAAATTACATTAGATCGCTTATTTTCTTTACACTTGGAGGTTTTTTTCTAGGCATTCACTTAGCATTTACAGGATTTGTAGGTGGCGAGCCTATAGAGGTTCGTGACTCCGCAAAGCCATTTATATTTATAATTAGATTGTTGGTAATAGCTTGTTTTCTTATTGCTTCAATCTATTACAAAATGTTCTATCAAGCACAAGATGACTTTTTTAAAAGCTATCACAACGCAACATTTGCAGGCGGGGCGTATGGTTTTGTCGTTTTTGGCACTTTGGTCAGCGTATTTTCACCATATTTTAATTTTCAGCCCACTTTTTATGAATTTTTTTTAGCATTTACAGTTGGTGCTTGCATTGGTGGGTATTTATTTTATAAAAAATATATAGCTGATTAATGGAAAATCACCTTAAAAGTCTTAGAAATAAGAATAATATTAGCCAAGATGAGCTTGCATCAATTTTAAAAGTTAGCAGACAAACAATTAACTCTATTGAAACAGGTAAATTTGATCCATCATTAAAATTGGTTATGAAGATGACGAGATATTTTAAAGTAGATTTAGAAAAAATTTTTGTTTTTGAGGATGACGATTAAAATGGTAGCACTTACATTATTGATAATCGCAGTTACAGGATTAGCGATATGTATGAGTTTTTTTCTCTCAGAAATCATTTCAATTATTCTAGCTTTAATTACTTTTTTAATGTCACTAGTTTTAATTATTATGGCATCTTCAGCTCTTTTGATAGTTGTATTGTTGATGTTGCTAAAAAACCTCGCCTCAATGTTTCTTTTTTTAATTTTTTAACTTACAGGAGATAATTTATGAACGCACTTAGATCGATTTTTGCTTGGTTAGGAAGATTTTTAGATAAAGCTAGGGCAATAATGCTTAATCTTGGAACAGCAATTGTTTTAATATTCTTTACAGTTTTGATTATTGGTGCCCTTACATCAACTGGACCAAAAGCTTTAGATCCAAGTGGCAGAGTTCTCTTCATTGATCCACAAGGAATTGTGGTTGATCAAGAAGTTTTTGGATCGGATTTTCTTACTAGCCTTGCCGCTGGCCCATCATCAGATCAAATTCAAGCAAGAGATCTAGTAAAATTAATCAGAGCAGTGGCTGATCATGAATCCATTCCTGCTGTGTTTATTGATTTCTCATCTACAGGATTTGCAGGTCCAACAACGGCGATTAATATAGCAAAAGAATTAAAGGCACTTCGAGAATCCGGTAAAAGAGTCATAGCATATAGCGATCTCATGACAACAAGTTCATATCTAATGGCATCTCAAGCCTCCGAAGTATGGGTTCATCCAGTAGGCAGCGTAAGCGTTCAAGGTCTCGGTGGTGTTCGTCCGTATCAAAAAGAGTTATTCGAAAATTTAAAAATTAATTTTCATAATTATTCTCAAGGGGACTTTAAATCTGCAGTAGAGGGAAATACAAGAACTGAAATGTCAGAAAATGATAGGTTGCAAAGAGAAGCCCTACTAAACCCAATTTGGGGTGAAATGAAATCTCTCATGGCTGAGGGACGTGGAATTAAATCTAGCGATGTTCAAGCATTTGCTGATAACTATGTAGGTTTTTTTGGTGAAGCGGCAATGGGAAATATCGCCTATGCCGAAGCAAATAATATTATTGATGGCACAAAATCATTTCCTGAATTTCGCCAATACATGATTGAAGAATTTGGTCTAGATGAGGGAGCTGATACAGAGACTTATAAAACTATATCTTTCAAAGAATATTTTAAGCAACTAGATAAGGAAATGTCTGATAGCGATAATCAAATTGCTGTAATTACAGCAGAAGGTGCAATCATGCCAGGTGACATAGCTCCAGGTGTTGCTGGTGCAAATGGAGTTGTAAAACAAATTAGGTCTGCTCATGAAGACGAAAATACAAAAGCTATTGTATTTAGAGTTAATAGCCCAGGTGGCTCTATCATTGCCAGTGAAATGATGAGAGATGAATTATCTGCAGCTAAGAAAAAAGGCATTAATATAGTGGTCTCTATGGGTGATTATGCAGCATCTGGAGGAGTTTATATCTCGACCCCAGCAGATTATATTTTTGCTGAACCAACAACCATCACTGGATCTATAGGTGTAGCAATTGCAATACCAACATTAGAAGACGCAATGGATTACATTGGAGTTAATTATGATGGTGTGGTTACTTCTAAGCATGGCGGTTGGGATCCAACTCAGGCTATTGATGATGAATTGGATAAAATATTTGCTGCATGGGGAGCTGATGCATATGATCGATTTGTTAACTTTGTAGCTGATTCAAGATCTCAATCATACGAAGACATAAATAAAATTGCTGGTGGCAGAGTCTGGATCGCCACAAGCGCAAAAGAGATAGGTTTGATAGATGAGATTGGAGGCATTGAGAATGCAATTGCTTATGCTGCTAACATGGCTGAATTAGATGATTATCAGGTTGAATATTATGGTCAGAAACTTTCTCCAGAAGAGCTTATTATTAAAGAACTTCTCGAAAATTTTGATATTTCTGTCACAGAAACAAAAGTTTTATCTGCCCTTGATGGTATAGCAAATCTATATGAAACACTCGCAGAAATCCAACAGCCTAAAGCACTGTTTACTTGTCAAGATTGTATGATTGATTTTGATTAAAGTTTGAGAGTCTCTTTAATCAAAGGAATAGTTATCCTTCTTTTTAGAGAGGCTGCTTGCTGATCCAAGGAAAGAAGATTTTCAACTAAGTTAGAAAACTTCCTAGTCTGATGCTTTAATAAAAAATCTAATTCAGCTTTTTCTATTTTAATGTCTAATTTTTTAGACACAAAACCTAATGCTTGCTCTAATTGATCATTTTGTACCTCTCGTAAAATCATAAATTCCATGCGCTTAATTCTTGATAGCAAATCAGGCAATTTTGTGACTTCATCTAATGATTGAGTATCTCCAATAGATAGAATTAGACTGCAGCAGGATTGTTGACACTCATTTATTAAATTAAATAGAGCTTTTTCCCAGTCTTCATTTGCCAATATAAGTTGAAGATCGTCAATACATATCACATCCAAAGATGCTAAATCTTGAAAAATTCCAATATCCATATTGATAGCTTTATTCATCGGAATAAAAGCGAATTTTCTATCCCTCAAGCCTAGCTCGTTACAAATCGCTTGTATCAAGAAAGATTTTCCTACGTCCTTCTCTCCACTTATTATTAATTCCTGTGCATCATTACTTGAAACAAAATCACTAAGTCTGGTTAAGAGAAAACGATTATCTGACGAGCAGAAAAAATTTTCAAAAGATGCCCTTTGATTAACCTGAAATGGAAAAATGAGTTGTTTAGGATTATTCACGATTTAACTGAGCAGTGAGTTTCAACCAGTTGAAACCATATAAAAGTAAGCTAATTATAGTGATCAAGGCTACGAATACATCAATAAAAAAGTTAACAATGTTAAGTGCAAAAATAATATCTATAAAAACACCTACAAGATAACCGATATGAACAAAGGTAGTAATTTTTCCAAAAATATTAGGATTTGGAGTTGCAGTGTCAAAGACGGTCATATGAAACGCTGCGCCCATAATGATGATGAAATCTCGAAGTACAAAAACTGCAAATACGAAAATTGGGATATAGTCATTAATCCACAAGATTAAAATAGTTCCAATCAACAAGACTTTGTCAGCAACTGGATCAAGGATCTTGCCAAGGTCTGTTTGCCAACTCATAACTCTTGCCAGATAACCATCAAGACCATCAGTAGCAGCAGCAATTATGAATACATATAAAGCAAAAATATAATTTTCCTCTGCAATGAAAGTAAGCAATGGATACATCAGATAAATTCTGATTATGGAGAGTAAATTGGGGATAAATATAAAATATTTACTCATTGCTAATTTAAATATTCCAGTTCTAATTGATTATTCTGTTCTTTATATTTTTTAATCAAGAAATTGGTGCTGCCTCGAAGTTCTTTTATTAATGATTCTTTTGTTTGAAATAATTGAGCGCTGTAATCAATCCTATTTGGTTTAAATGAGCGAAAAGTTCTCGATTCAATAGCAAAAATTTTATCCAGCTCAGACTCAACTGATTGAAAATCCTCAAAATTATTCAAACCAGCAACAGAAATAATAACCTTTTCTCCTGATTTTCCAGGTTCTAGTTGCTGAACTTCAAGAAAATTATCTAAAAAGTTCTGAACGTCATTTTGGAGATAATTTATTACCTCCTTTCCTTGAATGGTTGAAGGAGTTTTCAAGTCCCCGCTAATGGTCCATTGATTAATACCAATCCTTATCATCTCAATTGATAAAAAAGCATCGTTATAAAATTTTTCTTGTATATGGGTTGATGGAGAGAAAAGTATATTTGTTTGCTTAAGTAAATTTTGATCCTCTAAGTCAAATTCAGGCAGCTCAAGATAAACTCCTCTATCTCGAGATATATCCTCAAACATTTGTTTTATCTCAACTGCAAATGAATTAGCAGATTGGCTTCCGTCTATGTAAATTGGAGATGACTCACCAGTATCAAGTTTAATTAAAAAGAGAATAACTGGCCGGTTAAAACCTATTAGGGGTATGTCTAATTGACGTAATTTTGGAATAAGCAAATCACTATTAAACAAAACTGATAAATATTCTTTGCCCTCTATCATTTGAGTAGAATAAGAAGAGACAAAATCAATCTTTTTGATCTCAGCATCACCAATTCTCCATAAAAATTTTTTACTTCTTGATCCAGAAAGTTTTTGAATCAATCTATTGAAAGCTTTGTTCAATCCATCGTTAGTGTTGGTATACTGATCAGAAGAAATCGTTATTTCAAACAATGTTGGTAACTCTTTGCTAGATACTAAATTGATTAAAAGGAAGTTCAGCAAAAATAAGATTTTAAATTTTTGATTCATATTTTTATTGTAAATGACTAGTAAAACAAAACCTACAGATCCTTATGCAAAGGCTGGCGTAAATATTGAAAAGGGTAACAAGCTAGTTAAATCTATTAAAGCTAGTGTCAATGCAACTCATGATAAAAGAGTCCTCGGAGGAATTGGAGGTTTTGCGGGTCTTTTTGAACTTGGATCCAAGTTCAAAAATCCTGTTTTAGTAGGTTGCACCGATGGCGTTGGAACTAAAGTATCTCTGAGTCAAGCACACAATAAAATACATCTCACTGGTCAAGACTTAGTTGCTATGTGTGTTAATGATATGATCACATGTGGTGCAGAACCCTTATTTTTCTTAGATTACTTTGCTGCCTCAAAACTCGAACCTAGATCAACTGCAAAAATTGTAAAGGGCATTGCTAAAGCTTGTAAAAAAAGTAATTGTGCCCTTCTAGGAGGAGAAACTGCTGAGATGCCAGGCCATTATGTAAAGAATAATTTTGATTTAGCTGGCTTTTCTGTTGGCGTTGTTGAGAAGAGCAAAATAATTGATGGAAAAAATATAAAGTCTGGACATATAATTATTGGAATTGAATCTAGTGGCCCTCATTCAAATGGCTATTCATTAATACGCTCAATTATTAAAAAACATAAAGCTCCTGACTCTATACTGCATGCATTGCTCAAACCGACTCATTTGTATACTGCGCCTATTTTAGAACTAATTAAAAAAATTAATGTCAAAGGTATGGCACATATTACTGGAGGCGGTTTAACAGAAAATATTCCTCGTATTCTTAAAAGTGGATTGGTAGCAGATATAAATTTATCATCATGGAAATTTCCTAAGGCTTTCAAGTGGCTTCAAGAAAAAGGAAGAATTTCTCAAGCAGACATGTTGAGGATATTTAATTGCGGAATCGGAATGATATATATCATAGACAAAAAAGATCTAGCAAAAGCACAAAAAATTTTATCAAGTCATAAGTTGCGTACCTTTGAAATTGGCTCAATTACTAAAAGTAATCTCAAAGAACAAATTCGATATTATTAATAATGAAAAAAATAGTGGTGCTAATTTCAGGCGGTGGCTCCAATTTAGAAGCCATTGCGAAAGCATGTCAAATAGGCAACATACCAGCTTCCGTTGAACTCGTAATTTCAAATCAAACTGATGTCAAAGGTTTGGAACGTGCTAAAAAATTTCATTTGATGAGCAAGGTGATTGAACATCAAAAATATAATTCAAGAGAAGAATTTGATCAGGCTTTATTAGAACAGATACTTCCTATAGAACCAGACTTAGTTGTGCTTGCTGGATTTATGCGAATTCTTTCAAAGGATTTTACAGACGCTTTAAGTGGAAAACTAATCAATATCCATCCTTCATTATTGCCCAACTATCCTGGATTAAATACGCATAAGCAAGCTATTGAAAATGGAGACTTAATGCATGGTATATCTGTGCATTACGTCAATAATGAGCTTGATGGTGGGCCAATAATTACACAGGGCGCTTTAAAAATAGATCCCTCACAATCTGAGAGAAAACTAATTAATCGAATTCATAAAATTGAGCACATGATTTATCCAAAAGTCATTGCAGATATAGCAAAAGGATATATCTCACTTCAAGGCGATCAAGTTAAATTTGAATCTGAAAGCCATTTTGGTCCAAATCACATGGAGTTCTTTAATGTATAGATGTATTGGAATTTTGTTTGTGTTGATTTCTTTTGATCTATTGGCTCAAGAGATTCCTGACTACAAAGGTGAATATGTTTTTACAAACTCACGAGTTACCATGAAAGGAATTAGAGAGCTAATTACTCATGAGGAGGCTGGCAAAAGAACAATTCAATTTAATGCAAAATTTCCACTTGGAAAAATTAAAATAATTTCAGATTTCTCTGAAAAAAATAATCTAATAAGTTCTACTAAATATTTTGTTGATGTTAAGTGGACTTTAATTACTGATAAAAGAACTTTAAATTTTGATCAAGTTTCAGGACTTTTAACCTCATCAGGAAAGTTTGAATGGAGCCAAGATTTGCCAGTAAATGAAAATGTATTTGATCCTTTGAATGTTCAGATTCAAATTAGAAAAAATATTATTGCTGGCATGAAAGAATTTTCATTAATGCTTCCAGATTTAAAAACAGGAGCAATTGAAGCAAATAATTATAAAGTTGTTGAAAATGGAGAATTTGAAGTAGAAGGCACAAATTTTCCATGCATCATTGTGGAGCGCATCAGACTTCAGGATGATAGAACTACCCGCTATTTTTTAGCACCTGATCTAGACTATTTAATAATTAAGGTTGAGGATGAGGACCAAGATGGCGATACCTCGCTTGAACTCAAGAAATTGTATTAGGTTTTTGGAAGAGTGACTCCTGTTTGTCCCTGATACTTTCCTCCCCTGTCCTTATAACTAACTTCGCATTCTTCATCGGATTCAAAGAAAATCATTTGTGCAACGCCCTCTCCGGCATATATTTTTGCAGGAAGATTGGTGGTATTTGAAAACTCAAGGGTTACATGCCCCTCCCATTCAGGCTCAAGTGGTGTAACGTTGACGATAATGCCGCATCTTGCATATGTTGACTTCCCTAAACATATTGTTAGAACGTTTCTCGGAATCCGAAAGTATTCAACTGTTCTAGCTAGAGCAAAAGAATTTGGAGGAATAATACATACATCCGAGGTTATATCTACGAAACTATCATCATCAAAAACTTTAGGATCAACGGTTGCTGAGTGGATGTTTGTAAAAACTTTAAACTCATTGGCGCAACGAACATCATAACCAAAGCTTGAGACACCATATGAAATGAGTTTTTCACCTTTTTCATCTACTCGCACCTGATTTTCAGAGAAAGGCTCAATCATCCCCTCTGATTCAGCCATTTTTTTAATCCATACATCCGGTTTAATAGACATTAAATTTCGATCCTCCCTTGGATAGCTCGCGCAATAGTGTTGCCATCGACATACTCTAACTCTCCACCAATAGGAATACCATAGGAAATTCTTGAAACTTTAACACTCTCAAGATGATCATTGATAAAAGATGCTGTTGCATCGCCCTCAACGGTTGAGCTAGTTGCAAGAATGACTTCTTCAATTTTTGCGCCCTTAATATGACGTAATAAATCTGGAATGCCGAGATCATCAGGCGATACTCCATCAATTGGTGAAAGGCGACCCATCAGAACAAAATATTTACCCTTAAAGCCTCCAGTAGATTCTATGGCTAAAACATCTGAGGGACTTTCAACTACACACAAACTGTATGCATCCCGCGATTGATCACTACAAATTCTACAAATGGGTTCTGACGTTAATTGTCGACATACCTCACATCGTTGAATGGATTCAAGACACTCTTGCAACGTTTGTGCTAAATGTAAAGCACCATCTTTATTTTTATCTAGCAAAAATAAAGCCATGCGTTGAGCAGATTTCTTACCAACTCCCGGCAAAATAGTAAGAGCTTCTATAAGCTCATATAATAAATCTTTGCTCATGAGCTAGCCTTTTTAATAGATTCATCAATAATTTTTCCACCAAAGCTATCAAGAATGTCTTTGACAGCTGCATTCTTTAAAAGAGCATCTTTATCTTCATCAAGCTGATTTTGAGCCATTTTTTTTTCAAAAGCTGCAGGTGATTCTCTCACCTCTCCACTTTCTATGACTAATGAGATCCTTTGGCCCAGCTGAACAGCAATAGCGTCTAAAAATTCGGTTTTTAGTCCCTCAGTTGGATTGATAAGTTCATCAGATTTTTTTAGCGTCAATACATTATCAGCAAAGCTTTCAAACTCAAACTCTGAGAACACTTGGCTGACAAACATAGATAAATTAAGTGAATTAAATATCGAATTCCAACTTTGCATATCAAGATCTTTAAGCATGGCTGAATTTTCGGCACTTAATTCCTTTGAGGCAGCTGCAATAGTTATTGTGTCTCTTGACTGCTGCACATCTTGCGGGGGCACATCAGACTTATCAATATTCTTTTTTAATAATTTGGACTCAGATGCTAGTTTAAGATTTTTTTTTTCTATTTTTGGAGCTGAACTCTCTGAAAGAGGTTGAAAAGCAAGCATACGTAAAATGCATAATTCAAGAGCTTGCTTAGGGTGAGGATGAACATGGAATTTACTTAAAGCATTGAGAGAGATCTCATAGTGCAATTGAATGATCTGAGGATCAATATTTTCCGCTAATTTTTTTATACCTTCATCTTCACTATTCTGAAGGTGTTGATGCAATGAAATTTTATGAAAAACAGAAATAATAATTTTTAGTACTTGTTCATACTCAACGTTTAA
>CENJ01123423.1_pt1 | contig 19607 bp, 14 predicted proteins | sample 356161 | NCBI WGS metagenome assembly CENJ01 (sample SAMEA2619531, study PRJEB7988) | marine metagenome | biome: marine biome (ENVO:00000447); feature: surface water layer (ENVO:00002042); material: "saline water (ENVO:00002010), including plankton (ENVO:xxxxxxxx)" | depth 5 m
GTATATGATTCTTTTCTTCTTTCATAACCGATCAACATACCAACAGGACCAGCTGGTAGTTCAAATACCTCATCGTTACTAATTTTGAAATCAAACATATCTAAACTTGATTTATCTCTTCTATAAATAGTAGTTAAAATATTATCACCATTGTTAGTTTCCCAGTTTGTATCAAAAATATTGAAAGCGTCAGCAGTTGTTGATACGTCACCATAAAATTGCTCATATAGTGCTTCATAGGTAATTCTGTTTGCAGCAGCATCAACACTCTTTGCATCTGCATTAACAATGGCTGTTTCCCAGTCCCAACCATTTTTAGTGGTTCCTCTTAAACCAAGCACAAATCTAGTACTATGCTTGTCAACACTGATTTCTCTGTTTAAGTTAAATGGTCTCCAACCGTCAATGCCTACAGAACTACTTGTTGGAAATCCTATTGATTCAGGTAATTGTGAGAACCAATAATAATCACCAGGTATTGAATACATTGATGATCTGAAGCTACCTGCTGAAATTCTTCTGAATGTCTCTGATTGGTAGTAACCTACTTCATTGAATAATTCAACTCCGTTATCAAATTCATGATTTGTGAAAAGGAATATCTGTGATCTTGACATATCACCACGATAATCTCCCATACCTCTTTGATTGGATCTATTGTCTCCAAGATTTGTATCAAACATACATGTTCCAAAACCTGTAAGTACGGCACCGGGTAAAGCACAAAGTGCAGCACCGCCTCTAGGATCAGTAGCGTCTGCTAATTCGGTTTCACCATCATTGGAAGCATGCCATGCCTCGCCTACACCTCTACTTCTTAAATCAAGTTGAAACCAGCCATATGTGCTTGTATTACGCATCGCACTTACATTGAAAGGAGAGTCATCTGCAAGGTATCTTCTATAATCTTGGCTATACCATCTTTCATCTTCACTAGCTGATATATTTCCCCGATCTCTATATCGTGCAAAAAGTGAAATATTTGTTGCACCATCATTGAAATCTGTACCAAACTTATAACTGATATCGTAATTTTGAGCATCAAAGTGCTCATATCCAGTTACTCTAATTGCAAGACTTGAGCCATCGTAATCGGTTTGTAAAACATTGTTCACAACACCTGCAACAGCGTCGGCTCCATATATAGCTGAAGCGCCATCTCTTAAAATTTCTAATCTATCAAGACCATTTGTTGGAATTAAATTAGTATTTACTGTTACTGTAGGTACAAAGTCACCACCGATGAACTCAGTCTGGTAACCAGCATTGTTAACCATTCTCCTTCCGTTTAATAAAGTAAGTGTATTACCAACACCCATATTTCTTAAGTTATAAGCTCCAGTATCACCCCTACCAGCATTAACTCCACCTGAAGCTCTTTCTTGTTCGTTAAAGAAATTCATACCTTGTTCTACTAAGCCTTCTACAAGTTCTTCGCCATCACTAACACCTAGAGCTTCAATATCTTCAGCAGATAATACAGTTACTGGCAAAGCAGCTGTGATTGAAGCGCCTTTTATCTGTGAGCCAACAACCACGACCTCTTCAACATCTGAATCAGTGCTTTCTTCTTGAGCTAGCAATGCGATAGGCATTAACAATATTAATGAATATAAAAATTTAACGTTTTTCATAGTGTCCCCTTAAAAAAACATGTTTTAGTTATAACATTATAGGCATTTGAGTGTTTATCTGTCTACTTTTGTTAATATTTTTTAGATATAAAATTTTATGTTTACTTCAGCCTATATGGCTAATTAAGTTATCTATTCTTTCTAATGCTTGATTTTTATCAAAAATAGACAAAGTAAGTCCTAGACCGGGAGACTTTGTTGAGCCTACCAAAGATATTCTAATTGGTTGATTAACTGCAGGCACTGAAAGCTCATTTTTGACTTGAAAGTCTTTTAAAACATTTTCAATTGTTTCTTGATCCCAATTATCAATTTCATTTAATAAAGTTCTTAATTCAACTAGCCTTGACTTATCTTTAATAAACTTTTCAATAGCTTTTTCATCATATTTTTTTATGTCTTTGTAATATGGCTCTAAAGCAGCACTGATACCTGAAAGTGTGTTTTCACTTGTTCTCATTGATTCAATGAGTTTGTCTGCATTCAAATGATCTTCTAATTCAATATTCAGATTTTTTAAAAAAGGCTTAAGCTTCTGTTTGAACTCTTTAAGAGATAGATTTGATAAATGTTGCGAATTTAGCCAATCAAGTTTTGATATATCAAAGATAGCACCAGCTTTTTGAACATCTTTCAGATTAAATTCTTTTATTAAATCATCAAGATAGAAAACTTCTTTATCTCCTTGAGACCAGCCTAATCTTGCTAAGGTATTTAAAATAGCAGTATCTAGATATCCTTTTTCTTTATATTCTTCGAGACTAGTAGCAGCATTTCTTTTTGACAGTCTTTTTTTGTCAGTTCCTAAAACTAATGGTAAGTGAGCATACTCAAGAGAGGGATAACCAAGAGCTTTCTGAATATGTATTTGTCTTGGAGTATTACTAATATGATCTTCGCCTCTAATTACTGTTGTGACGCCCTGCTCATAATCATCAACAACATTACACAAATGATATGTAGGAGAGCCATCACTTCTCAAAAGTATCAGGTCATCTAATTCATTATTATTAAATCGTATTTTTCCTCTAATAAGATCATTTACAATTACTTCCCCTTTTTCAGGTGTCGCAAGTCTTAGCACTGTTTTATCTGATCGACTTAATCCAAGATCTCTACTTCTGCCGTCATACATTGGTTTTTTTCCAGACGCACTTTGTTCTTTTCTCATTATTTCTAATTCATCGGCTGAACAATCACACCAATATGCATGTCCTGACTCCAAAATTTTTTCAGCAGCATTAATATATATTTCATTTCTTTCAGATTGATTTATTGGCTTTTCATCTGGGTCCAAGCCAATTGATGATAAATTCTCTAATATATTATTCTCGAATTCTTTTGTTGAACGTTCTCTGTCAGTATCTTCAATCCTAACTAAAAATTTACCATTATTTTGTCTGGCATATACAAAATTAAAGAGAGCTGTCCTAACGCCACCGATATGGAGTGTGCCAGTTGGACTTGGTGCAAATCTGGTGACAACTTTTTTCATTGAAACTTTCTCCACAAAGCTTCTAAAGAATATTTTTTTTCTATTTCGCCAATTCTTTTTTCATGTTTTACAATTTCAGATTTTGATAAAGTTATTTTAGGAAGGTTATCTATTTGATCAATATGATTGAAGTTTTCTGAATTTTTATTCTTTTCCTGAACAGATTCTCCATTAGATATGAATTCAAACTTACTTTGTCCACCCGTAAGCTGCATAAATACATCTGCTAAAATATTTGCGTCTAGTAAAGCCCCATGAAAGGTTCTGTCATATCCAGAAACATTAAATCTATTTGCGAGTGCATCAAGAGAATTTCTTTGTCCTGGAAATTTATTACGAGCAATAATAAGTGAATCTTCTATTTCGCATATTTCTTCAAGGTCAGGATAACTGGTTGAGGCTATTTTTAATTCATTATTCAAAAAACCTATATCAAATGGTGCATTATGAATAACTAAAGTTGACCCCTCTATAAAATTAATAAATTCCTCTGCAATTTCATCAAAGAAAGGTTTATCTTCCAAATCAGCATTTGTGATTCCGTGAACCTTTGAAGCCTCTTCGTCAATTAATCTAGCAGGATTGAGATAAGAATGAAAATACTCTTCAGACTTTTTTCGATCATTTAAAAGAACTGCTCCTATCTCAATAACTCTGTGACCTTGATTAACCTCTAATCCAGTAGTCTCTGTATCCAAAACAATATATTTCTTAGCCATGATTAAATATTATCTATTCCTTTATTTGCAAGAGAGTCAGCTATCTCATTTTTTTTGTGACCTGAATGGCCTTTGACCCAATTCCATTTTATATTATGCCTTGATGTTAATTCATCAAGTTCAATCCATAAATCTTTATTTTTAACTTCTTTTTTTGATGAGTTCATCCAATTATTTTTTTTCCAATTCTGAATCCATGACGTAATCCCATCCATCACATATTTTGAATCAGTAGTTATATGAACCTCACATGTTTCTTTTAATACTTTTAATCCTTCAATTGCTGCCTTGAGCTCCATCTTATTGTTCGTTGTATTTTTTTCACCACCAAAATATTCTTTTGAAAAATTTTCGTATTCAATTAACACTCCCCATCCACCATCACCGGGATTGCCTCTGCATGCTCCATCTGTATAAATATTTACTGTTTTCATAAATTTAAATTAGAATTTGCATATGTTAATTATTGAACCAATAAAAGCTTATCAAGACAATTATATTTGGTTAGTGTCAACTAATGAAGGGTCAATAGTTATTGATCCTGGTGAATCAACTGAAATCTTAAAATTAATTAATAAAAATCAAATCGATTTAAAGGGTGTTCTTATTACGCATCATCATTTTGATCATACAAATGGATTGAAAGATTTAGTTAAAAAGAAAAAGCTAGAAGTATTTGGACCAAATAGCAATATTGATGGAGTTAATAATGTAGTCAGAGAAAATAATAAATTTTCAGTAATTGGAATGGACTTTGAAGTAACTGAAGTCCCTGGCCATACTTTAGATCATATAGCTTTTTATTCATTATTTGAAAATGAATCAATATTATTTTGTGGTGACACTTTATTCTCTGGAGGATGTGGGCGAGTTTTTGAGGGTACGTATGAACAAATGTTTAATGCTTTGAAAAAGTTATCAGAATATCCAAAAAATACAAAGATTTTTTGTGGTCATGAATATACATTATCTAATTTAGAATTTGCAAAGCAAGTAGATCCAAAAAATGAGGAACTAAAAAGTGAATATATTAAAGCACAAAATTTAGGCTTGTCTGATATTCCTACACTACCTTCCAATTTAAAAAAAGAATTAAAAATAAATCCTTTTTTGAGATGTGGCCATGCTGATATCAAAGAAAGAATTATTAAAAAATTTGACGCAAAGAATAATGATTTAGAAATATTTACAGCATTAAGAAAATGGAAAGACAACTTCTAACAATATTTTTTATATTATTTTTCTTTATTGGTTGTCAGCAACTAGAAATCAAAGAACCTAAGTCTATTGAATTAGATTTTCAGAAGGACCCTGAGCAGCAGGTTGTAAAAGACGTTACTTATTCTGATATTTGGGAATATATCGTACAAAATAATGTAAAAAATGAAGTAGTTCTGACTGAACAGATCTTATCGTATATGAATGTCCATCTAAAAGATTTAGATAAGTTTGAGGAATATTTAAACGATTCATATTACTTTATGTATTTTGTAATAAATGAATTAGAAAAAAATAATCTTCCAATTGAATTATCAATTCTTCCTTACATAGAAAGTAATTATGATCCTTTTTCAATTTCATCTTCTGGTGCAGTTGGAATGTGGCAGTTTATGCCAAGAACTGGAAGACTCTATGATCTTAATAAATCATGGTGGAATGAAGATAGGCATGATCCTTATAAGTCAACCGAAGCGGCCGTAAGCTATTTAAAATATTTATACCAAAGGTTTGATAAAGATATTTACCTGACATTAGCTGCATATAATGCTGGGCCCTCTCTCGTTGATAGAAGAATTAGTCAAAATAAAAGAAAAGAAGATGATTCAGATTTTTGGTCATTAAATTTACCATCACAAACAAAAAATTATGTTCCTAAATATCTTGCACTAAGAGAATTAATTTTTAATTCTGAGGAATATGGTCTTAAGATGCCAAAAATACCTTATGATTCGGTTGTTGAGAAAATTGTAATAGATGGTCAAGTAGAAATATTAGCCTTAAGTGAATTTTTAGAAATTAAGCCTGAACTTTTGTACAAATTAAATGCTGGTTATACAAAATGGGCATCAGCCCCAGAAGATAAGAGCATATTTTTCATACCAAAAGAGAAATATGCTCAATTTGTTAGTCAAGAAAATCCATTCAATAGCATCAATAATATTAATTGGATAACACATACAGTTAAGAGAGGAGATAATCTATGGGATCTTTCAATAAAATTTGATACAGAAGTTAATATCATAAAAGAAGTTAACTATTTAAATAATGATATTTTATCAATAAACGATACACTTCTGATTCCTCTTAGTAAAACTAAATCAAATGATTTCATTCCATATCAAATGTATATCGTCTCAGAAGGCGACACATTATGGGGAATAGCAGAAAAATATAACCTAGATGTTGAAGATTTAGCCAAAATGAATTCTCTGAATAAAAACGAGTATTTGCAACTTGGTCAACAATTATCTATAGGAAATAAAAATATTTATAGAAATATAGAATCAAGAAAAAGAACTATATTGTACTCTGTCAAACAAGGAGATAATCTTTTTAAAATATCTGAACTATTTGATGTAACAATTAAAAGCATTGAGGAAATAAATAATTTTAATCAGGCGACTCTTATGCCAGGACAAATAATAAAAATTGCTATACGAGCTTTTTAATTGTCAGACGTCTTTGGATCAAGAGCATCTCTTAAACCGTCACCAAAAAAATTTAACGCAAATAATGTTATTGTAAAAGTAACTCCTGGATAGATAAGAAGCCAACCATATTCTTCCATGGATTCTACTCCATCCTTAATTAAAGTTCCCCAACTGCTCATTGGGGGTTGGATACCTAATCCAAGAAAACTTAAAAAACCTTCTAACAACATTACCTGTGGAATTGTTAATGTCGCATATACAGCTATTGGCCCAAGTATATTTGGTAATAAGTGTCTTCTGAACATAGAAATATTTGAAACTCCCATTGCCTTTGCTGCCATAACAAATTCTTGATTCTTTAGACCAATAACTTGCGCACGAACTATTCTCGCCATTGTTAACCACTCTACTGCACCTATTGCTCCAAATAAAAGCCATAAATTTCTTCCGAAAATTACCATTAAAAGAATTATGAAAATAATAAATGGAAGTCCATAAAGAACATCAACTATCCTCATCATTATTGAATCAACCTTTCCACCAATATAACCAGCAATAATTCCCCAAGATACTCCAATTATTAAAGCTACTCCTGTTGCAACGAATCCAACTAATAAAGATATTCTGGCGCCATAAAGTATTCTACTTAATAGATCTCTTCCAAGAATATCTGTTCCAAGAAGATGTTCTGAAGATGGAGGACTTGCTCCTAAGTTAAGATCTTGATAAGAATATGAGTAAGGCGCAATCCATGGAGCGAGAACTGCAGAAATAATTAATAAAATAAGGATTACTCCACCAAACATTGCTGCCTTATTTCTAGAAAGCCTATAAATTGCATCAGACCAAAGAGAGTTATTATTCACTATAAATCCCTTGATCTTGGATTTAACCATAGAGCTGCTAAATCTGACATTAAATTAAAAAATACAATCATTGCAGAGAAAAAAATTGTAGTCCCAAGTATCATTGTGTAGTCTCTATTAAAAGCAGCTTCTACATAAAATCTTCCCAATCCTGGTATTTGAAAAATAGTCTCTACTACAAATGATCCAGCTAAAAGCCCAGCAATAGCTGGACCTAAAAAGGATACAACGGGTATAAGGCCACCTTGCATTGCATGTTTTATGACAATCATTCTTTCAGTCAAACCCTTTGCCCTTGCTGTTCTGATAAAGTCTTGATTTAAGACTTCTAACATTCCACCTCTACTTAATCTTGCAATATATGCGGCGTATGCAAAACCTAAAGTAAGTGATGGTAAGATCTTGTCACCAGGTAATTGTCCCCAACCTGATACAGGAAGTATTTCAAGATTAATTCCAAATATTAAGACTAAGAGTGGGCCCATAAGAAAAGTTGGAACACAAATCCCTATCATTGCAATTGCCATTGGAATGAAATCAAGAAAAGTATTTCTTTTCAAAGCAGCTAAAACTCCTGAAAATATCCCCATGACTAAAGCAATGAGAATTGCATAAAATGCAAGTTCAAATGTAACTGGCAAACCTGTTGCAATCATCTCAGTAACTGATCTGCCAGGAAATCTAAACGAGGGGCCCATGTCTCCTTGCATGAGTGCTGACATATAGTCAAGATATTGTTCCCAATTTGAAGCATCCAGATTATATGCTTCGTTTAAATTCTTTAAGACTTGAGGAGAAACAGCTCGATCTGCATCAAAAGGGCCACCTGGTGCAATCTTAATAAGAAAAAAAGTAATACTTGCAACCGCAAATAATACTGGTATTGCGATCAAAATTCTTCGTACAAATATTGCTAGCATTAGAAACTAGTCTCTTTCTAAATAAATAAATTTAGGATGATGATGATCTAGTATATGTGGATTAAATCCTTTTACATCTGGTGACAATTGATATGACCTTACATAAGTGTATAAAGGTATTATTGGCAATTCTTCTATCAATATTTCTTCGGCCTCATACAATAATTTATATCTTTCTGATTGGTCATTAATTGTATTAGCTTTTTCAACTAGTGAATCATATTCCATATTCTCCCAGCCTGTTTTATTGTTACCTCTATTGGGCCTCATTAAATCAAGAAATGTATTGGGATCTTCATAATCACCTATCCATCCTGCTCTTGAGATTTGGAAATCTCCTATCATTTCCCTATTTAGGTATACTTTCCAGTCCTGATTAACTAATTCAATTTCAACTCCAAGATTTACCTGCCACATTTGTTGAATTGCTAATGCTATTTTTCGATGATCTTCATTTGTATTGAATAAAATTTCTAACTTTGGGAAGGGATTTTCTTCAGAATAACCAGCATCTTTAAGTAAAGACTTTGCTAATTCAGGATCAAAAGGAATTTCTGTCTTAGGTTGATATCCATTTGATCCAGGAGGAGTAAAAGAATACGCAGGTATTTGACCACATTTGGTTACTTTATCAACTAAAAGCTGTCGATCAATTGAATAAGCAAGTGCTTTTCTTACTCGCACATCCTTTAGAGCTGGATTTTTAGTATTTATCCTATAAAAATAAGTTCCCATATAAGGATCAATTCTTAAGTTTGGGTTTTCTTCAATATAAATTGGGCATTTTTGAGATGGTAAAGTGCTTGTTAAATGAAGTTGGCCAGCTCTAAACATCCTATCTTCTGTCATTACATTCGATACTGGGTAATAGTGTATTTCATTAAGTTTGACGATTGATGAGTCATAATAATTAGGATTTTTTTCGACAATAATTTTATTATTTAATTCCCAAGATTTTAGCTGGAAAGGGCCATTGCATACAAAATTTCCTGGCCTAGTCCACTCTCCATTTCTGTCATCTATATCTCCGAATTTAAGCACTGTATTTTTATGAACCGGCCATGTGCTGTAATGACTCAATAATCCTAAAAAAAATGGAGTTGGGTTTTTGAGATTTACTTTAAGTGTTTTCTGATCAATAGCTTTAACTCCAACTTTATCAAAATCATCAGTTAAGCCATTATGATACTCATATGCCCCCTCAATATAATAAAGCATATCAGGATATTGAGAACCAAGACTGGCAGTTAATATTCTCTTCCATGACCAAACAAAATCATCTGCTGTCACAGGATCCCCGTTTGACCATTTTGCATTTTTGTTTATATTAAAAATATATTCTTTACCATCATCACTAATAGTCCAAGATTCAGCAGTTCCAGCCATATAACCATTTATATCATTTGGGTTAGGATTAGGTATAGTTAGTCCTTCACACAAGCTAATTAAAATGTGATGTTCAGGCACACCTGTTACTATGTGAGGATCAATACCTTGAGGCTCAGAACCATTTCCATGATGATATATTTGTTTTTCCAGACCAGAATCAACTGGAGTTATGTTTTCTGAGCATCCATAGAAAAGGAATATAACTAAAAAAAATGATACTGATTGAAAATTCATATTTATTGCCCTTAAAATATTAAGTTATTTAAATTTACCCTTGCTGATTCAAAGATATCTTTGTTGATGATTTGATTCATTTTTGTGTCCAAAATCTGTTTGCTAAAATTACCATATTCTTCAAGGATGTTATTAATATCGGTTTCTGTTGGTTCATTAAAACCTGAAATATTAACAATATATTTATCTCCATTAAAAGAATCTTTTGTAATAGTTTTTCCTGGAGATGAATTAAAAATTTCATTGAGAACCTCTCTTGGTAGCAAAGATGAATATCTATTAACATCAACATAACTCTCATATTCAACATAATCGTAAGCTTTTATAAATTCCATTCTTTCTTTTTCATTAAGAATTGATTTTATTTCCTCTGACATCAATAAGATTTTGTCAATTGCTTTTGACTCAGAAAGTACACTTGAAATTGATTCTTTTATTGAATCAAAGTCTTGTAAAAAAGGTTCAATAACTCTATCAATCTCAAGGATAATAATATTATCATTAAGTTCGATCAAATAAGGTTGGTTGATTTTAGAGTCTGGAGAGAATATATAATTGCTAACTTCAGTACTTGCGATATCAAAATCAAAATTTGACTGAGAATATAACTCAGAATTTTTGATAGCTTTTGAAAGCACATCTGAAATTTCATTGATAGTATTATTCTCCATTATCATATTCTCAATTTCATTTAGATCATCTTGCATCAAAGCAAAGGACTCTGTTTCTTTTAATTCAGTCAACAGCTCTCTCTTTACTTGGTCTTCTGAAAGAGGTTGTAAGATATTTTTTTCAGTAACTTTTAAAATATGGAATGTTTCTTCTAGTTCAATAATCTCACTAGTTTGATTTAAATCCAATTTTTGAATTGCTTCATTAAATTCAATTGGAAAGATGTCCTTATCAAAATACTCTAGATCACCTCCAATATCACTTGTCACAACATCCTCACTATATGTACTAGCAAGCTCTATAAAATTTTCACCATTTCCTAATAAATTTTGAACTTTATTCATTTCATCAAGAGCAAACTCTCTTGATTCATAGTTGCTTTTGTCAATCATTATATGAGATATTCTTATCTCATCAGTGCTTTTGAATCCTTCTAAGTAATTTTGATACCCATTTTCAAGATATGAATCAGGGATCTGAATAACTTCTGCATAATCTGATTGATTTAGAAGTATATACTTAAAACTTTTGAGCTCATCACTAAAAAATAATATTTCATTTTCTTTGTAATAATTTAGTAGCTCCTCATTTGAATTATTTATTTGAGATTTTAAATCATTAAAATTAATCTTTATAAAGTTAATGTCAGAAGTCATTTCTAATAAGGAAGCGATCTCAATCAACTCATTTTTGGTTATAAAGTTAACCATACTTAATGATGCCAAATAAAGATCAGATGCGGCAAGATTTGTCATGACATCTATATAATTATCTTTTGTAAAACCCCTTGAATTTACCTGAGCTTCAAATATGTCTTCGCTGAACTCACCTTCAAATTGAAAGTTTGGACTTTTAATTATGTTTTTTTTTGTTTCACGCTCAGATGACTTATTTACAAAGCCGAGTGATTTTGCACCTGATAGTAATGATTTTTGAAATATGAGTTCTTGTTTTATAGCATCAGATTTAATTTGATCATCAAGCATGTCAAAATCAAAATCCTCACCGTATATAGTTTTAAATTTTTGAACCGTTATATCAGAAGCTATTTGAAGATCTATATCATTTACTTCTTCACCGTTTATTGTTCCAAAAGACGTATTAAAGACTGTCCCTAGAGAAGAAGTTCCTAAAAAAACAAAAGGTAGCGCACAAAACAAAACTACTATTAATAATCTTGGGCCAGTTAAAAAATTTCTAAGAGAATCCATCATGATGGCGATATTATAGAATAAAAAAAGGGTGCATAAGCACCCTTTTTAAAAGAAAAAAAATTATGCAGGATTACCAGCTTTCACTGCATCTTTTAATGCCTTACCAGCTTTAAAACCTGGTACATTAGAAGCTGATATGTGCATAGAAGCGCCTGTTTGAGGATTTCTGCCCTCTCTAGCAGCTCTATGTCTCACTGAAAATGTTCCAAAACCAACTAAAGCAACTGAATCGCCGCTGCTTAAAGCCCCCGAAATGCCATCTAAAACTGCGTCTACTGCATTGCCTGCTTGAGCTTTAGACATATCTGCACTACTTGCAACCGCATCAACTAAATCTGATTTATTCATATTTAAATACTCCTCTGAGATAAATAAATTATTTAATACTTCTCTATGAAAAGCTTTTTAAGGCTAAAAGTCAAGCAAATAGAGGGTATTAGTGAGGTGCTTTATTTTGAGATTTTCTAGATGTTCTAGATTTTTGCTGCTTAATATTTTTTGAAAGTGGTGTTGGTTCTTCAACAAGAGCTGAAGATATGACCTCATCAATCCATTCGACTGGAATTATATTGAGTGAGCTAGTTATTTGTTTTGGTATTTCCTGAAGATCGGGTTCATTTTCTTTTGGAATAATTACATTCTTTATACCACCTCTTTTTGCAGCTAAAAGTTTTTCTTTCAAGCCACCAATTTTTAAAATTTGTCCTCTCAAAGTTATTTCACCAGTCATCGCAGTATCTGCTCTTACAGGTATTCCTGTAAATATTGAAATTAGAGATATTGCCATTGCGCCACCTGCGCTTGGTCCATCTTTTGGAGTAGCTCCTTCAGGGACATGAATATGAACATCATTTTTTTCATAAAAATTTGGTTTTATTCCTAGTGATTCTGCCCTTGATCTTACAACCGTAAAGGCTGCTTGAATTGATTCTTGCATAACATCGCCTAGAGATCCTGTCTTAATAATTCTTCCTTTACCATCAATATTTGAAGCTTCGATGGTTAACAATTCACCGCCAACTTCTGTCCAAGCAAGACCAGTTACCTGACCAATTGCGTTATCTTTTTCAGCAATGCCATATTTGAATTTTTTTACACCAGAGTATTTTTCAAGATTTTTTGGCGATATAGATGTTGATTTATTATCGTCGAAATTATTCACAAGTCTTTCTTTGACAACTTTCCGTAAAATCTTTGCAATTTGCCTTTCCAACCCTCTAACGCCAGCCTCTCTTGTGTAATATCTAATCAAAGATAATAATACATTTTTGTTTAATTTTAATTCAGTCTCTTTAAGACCATTTCTTTTCATTTGTTTGGGTAATAAATACTTTTCTGCAATATTTATTTTTTCATCTTCGATATACCCAGGAATTCTAATGATCTCCATTCTATCAAGAAGCGGTGTTGGAATATTTAAGCTATTTGCAGTGCAAACAAACATCACTTCTGATAAATCATAATCAACTTCTAAATAGTGATCGCTGAAAGTATTATTTTGCTCAGGATCAAGAACTTCTAAAAGAGCTGAAGCTGGATCTCCTCTATGATCCATTCCAATCTTATCAATTTCATCTAAAAGAAAAAGAGGATTTTTTACACCAACTTTTGATAATTTTTGGATTATTTTTCCAGGCATTGAACCAATGTATGTTCTTCTATGGCCTCTAATCTCCGATTCGTCTCTAACGCCACCAAGTGACATTCTTACAAACTTTCTATTTGTTGCTCGTGCAATTGATTCACCGAGTGAAGTTTTACCAACTCCAGGAGGACCAACGAGACATAAAACTGGAGCTTTCATTGACTTTACTCTTTTTTGAACAGCAAGGTACTCGACAATTCTCTCTTTTACTTCCTCAAGTCCATAGTGATCTTCCTCAAGGATACTCATAGAAGCTTTAATGTCTGACTTTACCTTAGACTTCTTTTTCCATGGTACATCTACCAAACAATCTAAGTAAGTTCTAACAACAGACGCCTCAGCAGAAGATGGAGCCATGTGTTTAAATTTTGCAAATTCACTTTTTGCCTTCTTTAATGCTTCTTTAGTCATTCCAACTTCATTGATTTTCTTTTCAAGGTTTTCTAGTTCATCCCCTTCCTCACCTATTTCTCCAAGTTCTTTTTGAGCTGCTTTTATTTGTTCATTTAAATAATATTCCCTCTGTGACTTTTCCATTTGTTTTTTAACTCTGTCCCTAACTTTTTTCTCAACGTCAACAACATCTAATTGAGATTCTATAAATGTAAGAACTTTTTCTGCTCTTAACTTTAAATCTGACGATTCCAAGATCTCTTGTTTCTTTGATGTTTCAATTGGCAAATGTCCTGTTATGGTATCCATTAGTCTCGAAAGGTCGTCTAATGAGTCAACAGTTGAGACTATCTCAGGTGGTATTCTTTTAGTAACGCTAATATAGTCTTCAAATTTAGCTTTTATTAATCTTACTAAGTTTATAGATTCACTTTCTTTTAGTTTTAAATCTACTACTTCTGAAACCCTTGCTGTTAAATATGAATCTTTTTCAATAATCTTATTTATAAGACATCTTTTATGGCCTTCAACTAGAACTTTCATGGTTCCATCTGGGAGTTTTATTAACTGTAACAAGTTACTTATTGTTGCATATTGATATATTTGATTGTCTTTAGGATCTTCTTCAGAAGCATCTTTTTGACTAACAAGAACAAGCTTCTTGTTGGAAGTCATTGCAATATTAAGAGCCTCTACAGATTTTTTTCTACCAACAAATAAAGTTGTAACAATACCCGGGAAGACAACAACGTCTCTCAAAGGTATTAAGGGTAAATCAGATTTAATTTCGGTCATAACTAAAATATAAGGATAATTGATTAAATATCAATTACCAGATGACGTTTTTTTTGATTTTGTCTTTAACAGCTTGATCGGTTCTGATTTATTAATAACAGACTTTTCGTCAATTACAACTTTTTCTAGATTTTCATTAGGCAAATTAAACATAGTATCCATTAATATTTCTTCCAATATAGATCTAAGGCCTCTTGCACCAGTTTTTCTTTTTATAGCTTGTTTAGCTATTTCTAATAGGGCCTCATCTCGAAAAATTAACTCTACATTATCAATTTCAAATAAATGACTATATTGATTTACAAGAGCATTCTTTGGTTCTTTTAAAATTCGAACAAGTGCTGACTCGTCAAGTTCATGAAGGTTTGATATAACTGGGAGTCTACCAACAAATTCTGGGATTAAGCCATATCTTACTAAATCTTCCGGTTGAAGCTCATCAACGTTTTTAGAAATCTTGCTGACATTTGATTTTGAATCGACTTCAGCACTAAAACCAATGCCAGTTTTGTTTGTTCTATGTTCGATGACTTTATCAAGACCAGAAAAAGCACCTCCACAAATAAATAGAATGTTGGATGTATCTATTTGAATAAACTCCTGTTGTGGATGCTTCCTTCCACCTTGAGGCGGTATCGAAGCAATGGTCCCTTCAATTAACTTTAACAGAGCTTGTTGAACACCTTCACCTGAGACATCTCTTGTTATTGAAGGATTATCTGATTTTCTTGCAATCTTATCAATTTCGTCAATGTAGACAATGCCTAATTCAGCTTTTTCAGGATCATAGTCTGCCTTTTGAAGAAGTTTTTGAATAATGTTTTCAACATCCTCTCCAACATATCCAGCTTCAGTTAGTGTTGTTGCATCAGCAATAGTAAATGGAACATTTAAAATTTTAGCAAGAGTTTGTGCTAGTAAAGTTTTTCCACTACCAGTCGGGCCCAAAAGAAGAACGTTACTTTTTTGAAGTTCAACACTATCTTTTACTTTGCCTTTCTTCAAACGTTTATAGTGATTGTAAACTGCTACAGATAAGACTTTTTTTGCTGTTTCTTGACCGATAACATACTCGTCGAGCTTTTTGTAAATTTCTTGAGGAGAAAGTGATATATCTTGAGCAATGTCATCATCATTTTTAATCTCTTCTTCGATAATATCATTACATAAGTCTACACACTCATTACAAATATAGACGCTCGGTCCTGCAATTAATTTCTTAACTTCATCTTGAGACTTCCCACAAAATGAGCAATGTAACTTATCCGATTCAGCCTCTACCTTCATGTTAGTTCCTTTCTTCTAATATTTTATCAACAATACCATAAGCTTTTGCAGCATCTGCATCTAAAAAATTGTCTCTATCAGTGTCTTTTTCAATCTTCTTGATTGCTTGCCCGGTATGTTTTGCAAGAATCTCGTTAACAATTTTTTTCATATGCAATATTTCCTTTGCATGAATTTCAAAATCTGAAGCCTGACCTTGAAAACCACCTAGAGGTTGGTGAATCATAATTCTTGAATTAGACAAGGCAAACCTTTTCTTTTTATCTCCACCAGCCAAAAGCAACGCACCCATACTTGCGGCTTGTCCTATGCACATTGTTGATATTGATGGAGTGATGAATTGCATCGTATCATATATTGCCAAACCTGCTGAGATACTTCCACCAGGTGAATTAATATATATAGATATATCTTTCTCAGGATTTTCAGACTCTAAAAACAATAGTTGAGCAACAACAAGATTAGATATGTAATCATCAATTGGGCCAGAAAGAAAGATTACCCTCTCTTTTAAAAGTCGTGAGTAAATATCAAAAGATCTCTCACCTCTCGGAGTTTGTTCTACAACCATTGGGATTAGTGCTGATTGGAAATCTTTCATATTTAAAACCTATCTATTTGCGAGTTCTGAAAATTTTATCACCTTATTGCTAGATTTAAGTACATTTTCTAAATTTTCAACCAATTGTCTTTCTAAAACTATCATTCTAAATTGTTCCAGCTGTTGAGGTTGACCAGCTATCCATTTTTTGTATTGCTCCTGATCTTTATATCTCTTTGATTCTTCTTCGATAAAATCATCAACTTGTTGCTTTTCAACTTTTATCTCAAAATGATTAATTAATTCAGCAAATAATAAATCAAGTTTAACTCTTTTTTCAGCCTTTTCGAGAAAACTATCAATTGGAAAGAGATCATCTCCTGCATTCTCCTCACTATGGCCAATTCTCATTAAGGCATCTTTTCTCATTAAGTCAGCCTGTTCATTAATCGTAGCTTTTGGTGATTGAAAACTATTTGTTTTTAAAAGAGTTTCATACATTGATTCTTTTGTCAGTTCTTTTTCTTGAGCTGCTACCTCATTATTCATTCTTGAAATTATCTCACCTCTGAATTCTGACTCTTCTTTAATATCCATTTGAAGCTTTGTAAATAAATCTTTATCAATATTTGCTTCTTTAATTTCTTGAATGTGTTTGAGATCTATTTCGAATTCTGCATTTACTCCAGCAAGGTCTTTTTTAAAGTAATCTTCTGGAAATGAACATTCAATAGTAAATTTGGATAGTTTTTTTCCTACAATACTAGTTTCAAATCCTGGAATCATAGAATTGCTTCCTAAAATTAATTTAAAATCTTTCGCTGAATTTCCTTCAAACTCCTCACCATTGATTTTTCCAAAAAAATCAATAATTACTTGGTCATCTAATTTTGCCTCTCTTTTAACATCATTCCACTCTCCATATCTTTTCTTGATATCATCTATTGCAGAATCAATATCCGTATCTTCGATTTCAATTTGATACTTATCATAATTGGTCCATCTTGAGAATTTTGGTTTAATCTCTGGAAAAATCTCAATAATTGCTGAATAAACAATGGGTTTTTTAGGATCCTCTGAATCAATAGAAACTTGTGGAGCACAGGCAGCTCTTATTTTGTTCTCAGATATGACTTTTGGATATGACTCTTGTATCAATTCGTTCAAAACTTCATTATGAATTGATGACCCATATCTTTGCTCTAAAACTTCATTTGGGACATTTCCTTTTCTAAAACCATCAACCTTTGCTTTTGACTTGATATTTTTTAGTTTTGAATTAAATTTTGATTCGTAGTCCTTAACTGGAATAGTCACAATGATTTTTCTTTCTAAATCTTTTAATTTTTTAATAGCAACTTTCATTTTAATTATCCTTTGTAAATGGGGCGAGCGATGGGGTTCGAACCCACGGCCTCCGGAGCCACAATCCAGCGCTCTAACCAACTGAGCTACGCCCGCCACAAGATTCGGTATTATAGTTTAAATAAAATTATTATCTATTTCTAAATAATTTTAAGGGAAAAATACTGGCTTAGTATTTTCTTCCCAGACGTCATACTTATTCATAACATCTTTAAATAACTCTGAATCTAGAAAATTAAGGATAATATTTTTTATGTTTTTAATTTTATTTTGACTATCAAACCATTCAACATCTGCAATTCTGAATTGCCTGATAAAAGGTAAAATTGAGATATCTAGCTTATTTATCTCACTACCAAAAATCCATTTGTTATCTGACATCAAGCTCTCTAAATAAATTAAAATTTCTAAGCATGCTATCTTATGTTTCTCTTTGTCAACACTCTCATATCTGCTTGAATATTTATATCTGTCAAGATTATATTTAAATTTTGAGTCAAAAAGCTTTATTAAATCATTTGTAATATCTATATTCAGCTGGTCTAGATTACCTTCAAATACATTATTTTTACTTAATGCCCAGTCAATTATTTCATTACTTTCATCAATTACTTTATTTTTCAGCACTAATACCGGAACTGTCCCTTTCGGTGATTGTTTTATCATTTGATCAGGTTTATTATTTAGCCTCACTTCTCTTATTTCACATTTAATATCGCAAAGCTTTATTGCCATTCTTGCTCTCATGGCGTATGGACATCTAATAAACGAGTAAAGAATTGGACAACTCATATAATTAATTCAATGTTTCTTCTCTTGGACCTATATGATTTTTATTTTTTTCTTTTGCCAAATTTATCTGTTTTTGTCTACTCATGTAACGTAACTTTTGTATTTTAGTTTTTTTGTCAAAACAATTTGAACACGAGACACCTTTAATAAATTTTTTTGACATTTTATCTGATTCAGTGATTGGCATTCTGCATCCATGACACATATCATATGTGCCTTCAGTAAGGTCTTTTTTGAGAGAAACTCTTTCATCAAAAACAAAGCATTCTCCTTTCCATTTACTCTGTTGGCGAGAAAATGACTCAAAATATTTTAGGATGCCGCCTTTTAAATGATAAACATTCTTAAAGCCTTCATTTATCATAAAGGAGGATGCTTTTTCACATCTTATGCCTCCAGTACAAAACATTACAATATTCTTTGTTTCCTTATCTTTCTTTGAAAACTTCTGTTTTTTAACCCATTTTGGAAATTCTCTAAATTTATCAGTTTTTGGATTAATTGAATTCTCAAAAGTGCCAATAGAATACTCATAGTTATTTCTAGTATCTATTAATATGGTATTTTCGTTTTCTAATAATTTATCCCAGTCTTTTGGATCAACATATTTACCAACTGATTCTGTTGGATCTATAGAAGTATCTCCAATTGTTACAATTTCTTCTTTTAATTTTACCTTCAATCTTACAAATGGTTTTTTATATGATTCAGAGTACTTTATATCTAAATCATCTAATCCATCTATACTCATTAAATATTGAATACCTTTGTATAAATTATCTTTTTTTGATGATGAAATTGTTCCATTAATGCCTTCATGGCTGACAAGAATTGTTCCTTTAATTAAAAATTTCTTTAAATTTTGACGAATCTTATTATGAATCTCAGATGGATTTGAAATCATCGAAAATTTATATAATGCTGCAATTTTATACATATCAAAATAAGTGGCGCGCCTGAAGAGATTCGAACTCCTGACCCACTGCTTAGAAGGC
>CENJ01028256.1_pt1 | contig 19577 bp, 20 predicted proteins | sample 356161 | NCBI WGS metagenome assembly CENJ01 (sample SAMEA2619531, study PRJEB7988) | marine metagenome | biome: marine biome (ENVO:00000447); feature: surface water layer (ENVO:00002042); material: "saline water (ENVO:00002010), including plankton (ENVO:xxxxxxxx)" | depth 5 m
ATTAATGTTTCTTTTAATATCAACTTTAATTTCCTACTTTTCTTTAATAATTTATTTTTCAAATTGGACCAAGCAATAAAGTATGGATAAATATGAAGTTGATTGCTTGGTAATAGGGGGAGGAGTTGCTGGCTTAGCGTCAGCAAAATTTCTAGCCCAAGAGTTTAAAAAAACTTATTTGATCGAGAGAAATAATTACCTTGGTATGGAAACTTCGAGTAGAAATTCTGAGGTGATTCATGCAGGGATTTATTACAAAAAAAATTCTTTAAAGTCAGAACTCTGTTTGAAAGGAAAAAAAATGCTTTATCAATACTTAGTTGAAAAAAATATTAATTTTAATAATTGTGGGAAATACATTGTCGCTACTAACGCAGAGGAATGTGAAAAACTTGAAGAAATCAGACTTAACGCGATAAATTGTGGTCTAGAAGATCTTATTTATGAACCAAATTTAAAAAAGATATATCCTTTTTTAAGCGCAAAGAATTCTATTTTTTCTCCTTCTTCGGGTATTTTCGATAGTCATGAGTATTTCAAAGCCCTAGAAAAAGATTTTTGCGACTCAGGAGGATTGGTTCTATTAGGAAATGAATGCCAAGAGATCGAAGAAATAAATGATTATTTTGAATTAAAAATTAAAGATTTAAATAATGATTTAATTTATATTTTACAAACTAAAATTTTAGTTAATGCTGCTGGTATTTATTCAGCTGAAATCGCTAAACAGATTGATAAAACAAGAGAAATAGATATTCAGTACATTAAAGGTGAGTATTACAACTATTCTGGCAAGGAGAAAATAAATCATCTAATCTACCCAGTGCCCGGAGAACTGAGTTTAGGGCTTCACGCAACATTAGATCTTGGGAACGGAATTAAATTTGGTCCTTCAGCTGTGGAAACAAAATCATTAAATTACGAAGTCGAAGAGGAAAATAAAATAAATTTTCTAAAAGCCTTAAAGCATTACTGGCCATCAATAGAAGAAAATAATCTGTCACCTGGGTACTCAGGCATTAGGGCAAAAGTTAGAGAAATCGAAGACTTTCATATAGAAAAATTGGATCTACAAAAAAAAATTGCTATAAATATTATAAGTTATATTTCTCCAGGTTTGACTGCATCTTTAGCTTTAGGGGAGAAAATCGTTAATTTAGTAAAAAGTTAAAAGCTTTAAATTTGATTTATAATTTGTTTTTAGGCTGAGTGGCAGAGTGGTCATGCAGCGGACTGCAAATCCGTCCACGCCGGTTCGATTCCGACCTCAGCCTCCAGATATTTTTGTGTTACTTATTTGAAGTATAATAAATTTTGTCTAAGAACTTTATTTTTCGCCCGGGTGGTGGAATTGGTAGACACAAGGGACTTAAAATCCCTCGATAGCAATATCGTGCCGGTTCAAGTCCGGCCCCGGGTACCATTAAAGAACTTGTTATGAATAAAGAAACTGCTTCGCATATAGAAAAAGAACTAAATCTTAGAGAATTTTTTTTTATTCTTTGGGATAAAAAATTCTTTGTCTCAATACTAACAACCTTGTTTATATCAATATTCTTTGTATATGCTCTTTTCTTACCAAATTTTTATACCTCTAAAAGTTTACTATCTCCTGCTGAGAGAGAAGACTCTTTGTCTTCAACATTGGGTCAAATTTCATCTTTGGCAAGGTTTGCTAATTTGAATTTACCTTATGAAGGCTCATCGAATGCCGAAGAAGCGATAGAAAGAGTAAAAACTTTTGAGTTTTTTTCAAAACATCTTTTACCCTTTATTCAACTCGAAAACATCATGGCAGTTAAAAGATGGGACGCAAAACAAAATAAATTACTTTATAAAAGTTCTTTATTTAACAGCAATTCAAATGAATGGGTTAGAAAGGTTTCATTTCCAAAACAAATAGTTCCATCAAATCAAGAAGCATTTGAAGAGTTCATAAAAAACGTTTCCATATATTTAGATAATAGAACTTCTTTGGTTTCTTTGTTGGTTAAACATCAATCTCCAGAAATCGCTAAAAAATGGGCAGATCTTATCATCTATCAAATAAACGAGGTAACTAGATTAGAAGACATTTCTTTAGCAGAAAGTTATGTAGACTTCTTGCAAGAATCTCAAAAAAATACTAACTTTCAATTTTTAAAAGATGCTTCCTCTAAATTATTAGAAAATCAAATGGAAACTCTCATGGTTGCATCAGCTAATAAGTATTACGTATTTAAGATTATAGATTCACCAATCATTTCAGAAAAAAAATCTAGCCCTAATAGATTTTTAATTATCTTTATAGGAACTTTAGTTGGATTAATCTTTTCTATAACTTTAGTTTTCCTAATGAATTTGCAACGAATATTTAAAAGATAACAACTTGTTATAAAAATATGTCAAAACAATTGTTGATAACTGGGGGTGCGGGTTATATAGGATCTCACATGGTTAAGTTATCTCAGGAAAACGGTTTTGATGTAGTTGTCATCGATGACTTTTCTTCAGGAAATAAGTGGGCTGTTAAAAACTGTGAAGTACTAAAGGTGAATCTTTTGGATTCAGAAAGACTATCTAAACTTCTAAAGGGCAGGTCATTTGAGGGTGTCATTCACTTTGCAGGAAAGTCGCTGGTAAAAGATTCTTTTAAAAATCCAAATCTCTATTTTCAAAATAATGTTTCAGGTTCTATAAATCTAATAAATGAGATGTTAAAAAATGATTTAAACAGAATTGTTTTTTCTTCTTCTGCAGCAATTTTTGGTAATCCAGTAACAAAAAAAATTAAAGAAAATCATCCTAAAGTTCCAATTAATCCATACGGATCTAGCAAACTTATAGTAGAAAATATTTTAGAACAGATATGCTCTTCGTATGACTTTAATGCAATTTGTCTTCGTTACTTTAATGCTGCGGGAGCAGACGTAAATAGCGAAATTGGAGAAGCTCATGAACCCGAAACACATATTATTCCAAATATTTTAAAAGCTATTATTTCTAATAAGACTTTAGAAGTTTTTGGAAACGACTATCCAACCTCTGACGGAACTTGTATAAGAGATTACATTCATGTAACTGATTTATCTGAAGCCCATTTGTTGAGCTTAGAAAAGATGAATTCATTGAAGGGATTCAATACTTTCAATCTTGGCAATCAAAAAGGGTTTTCAGTTTTAGATTTGATAAAAAAATCTGAGGAAATTGTAGGAAAAAAAATAATATATGAAATTAAGAATCGTAGAAAAGGAGATCCCTCTCATTTAATTTCGAGCAGTTCAAAAGCAAAAAAAATGCTTGATTGGAAACCCAAAAATAGTAAATTAGAAAAAATAATACAAACGGCATATAATTGGCACGTAAAATTCGATAAATATTAATCCTGTTTTAAATCAAAAAGTATGAATCAGCAGAAAAAAGCCCTCATTTGTGGAGCAGGAGGTTTTATAGGGTCACATCTTGCAAAAAAATTGAAAAGTCAAGATTTTTGGGTGAGAGGCGTAGATTTAAAACTTCCAGAATTTTCTGACTCTGTTTGTGATGATTTTCTTATAGGTGATTTAAGAGATCAATTATTTGTTAGAAAAATTATTGATCAGAAGTTTGATGAAATTTATCAGCTTGCTGCAGACATGGGGGGAGCAGGATATATTTTCACAGGTGAAAATGATGCCGACATAATGCATAACTCGGCCACTATAAATCTAAACGTCTTAGAAACATCTAAAAAAGTTGGAAATAGAAATATATTTTATTCTTCATCAGCCTGCATGTATCCAGAACATAATCAAACAGATCCTAATAATCCTATCTGCACTGAAGATAGCGCTTATCCTGCTAATCCAGATAGTGAATATGGATGGGAAAAATTATTCTCTGAAAGGCTTTATCTAGCTTTTAATCGTAATTACAATATGAATTGTAAAGTCGCCAGATATCATAATATTTTTGGCCCTGAGGGAACTTGGCAGGGAGGCAAAGAAAAAGCTCCTGCCGCAATCTGCCGAAAAATTGCTCAAGTTAAAAATCAAGATGAGATAGAAATATGGGGTGATGGTTCTCAAACTAGGTCCTTCTTGTACATTGACGAATGTGTTGAGGGAACTATTAGATTAATGAGGTCAGATTTTGAAGGGCCGGTGAATATAGGATCTGAGGAAATGGTTACAATCAATAAGCTAGTTCAAATGGTTAGTGAGGTCTCAAACAAACAAATTAAAGTAAGGCATATTTCAGGCCCATTGGGCGTAAAAGGTAGAAATTCCGACAACAATCTTATATATGAAAAATTGGGCTGGGCTCCATCAAAGTCTTTGAGCGAAGGACTATCAAAAACTTATGACTGGATTCATAGTAAAGTTAACGAAATGCATAATTGAACTTTATCTAGAATGAATGTGTTAAATTTTTTCCATACTCTTAGTTATTCATGAAAGTTAATGAGACTCATAGAGTTTAAAAAAAATATTTACTCTGAAAATGGAGAAGATGGGATTCTTGAAGAAATATTTAGGCTTCTTTCTCCAGCGATGAAGGAGGAAAAATGGTGCGTAGAATTTGGAGCATGGGATGGCAAACATTCTTCAAATACATTTAATTTGATAAATTCTGGTTGGAACGGTGTTTATATCGAAGGAGATAAAAATAGATTTAAAAGTTTGTTGAAAACTTGTAAAAATTATAAAAAAATCACACCAATCTGCGCATATGTTGATTACAAAAAAGATAGTGAAAATAATCTAAAATTTTTGCTTAACAAGACGCTAATATCATCAGATTACGATTTACTATCAATAGACATTGATTCCTTTGATCTCGAAGTATGGGCTACATATGACGGATATCCGAAGGTTGTTGTGATCGAGATAGACTCCAGTATAGAACCTGGGATTATACAATGGCATGATAATAAAAAGTTGCAAGGTAATTCGTTTAGCGCCACCTTGGAGTGCGCAGAAAAAAAGGGGTATTCTTTAGCATGTCATTGTGGAAATATGATTTTCGTAAGAAAAGATTTACTTAGCTTATTGGATTTAGATGAGTTAGATTTATCTTTTCCAGAGCGACTTTTTGTATCTAATTGGATCACTAAAAATCAAATTAAAAAAAATTTAAAAAACTTAGCGAAAAAATTTTTACCAAGTTCTGTCAAAAAAATATTTAAGAGTTCATGATTTATAATTTTATATCGTTTGATTGGGTTATTTTATGATTAGGAATATTTCTGTAATTGGAATTGGAAAATTAGGAGCCAGCATGATGGCTGGATTTGCTGAGGTTGGATTCAATACAATTGGGTATGACATAGACGCTAATAAAATTTCATTAATTAATCAAGGAAAAGCCCCCGTTGAAGAAACTGATTTAGATTTTTTTATAAATAAGAACAAAAAAAAAATAAAAGCTACTGATGACATTCAATTCGCTATAGATCAATCTGAAATTTCTTTTATTGTCGTTCCTACTCCAAGTAATAGTGACGGGGCCTTCACTTCAAAGCCAGCTTTAGATGTTTTTGAAAAAATCGGCCTAGCTCTTAAAAATAAGTCCTCTTATCATGTTGTAGTTCTTACCAGCACTGTTTTACCTGGGATAACTCGTTCTTTGCTTATTCCTGCTTTAGAAAAGTCTTCAGGAAAACAATGTGGTCTTGATTTTGGAATTTGTTACAACCCAGAGTTCATCGCTTTGGGTAGCGTAATTAATGATTTTCTTAATCCAGATTTTTATCTTCTCGGAGAATTTGATAAAAAGTCAGGAAACTTACTTGAACAAGTCCATAATAAAGTTTCCAGAAACTCCGCGCCAGTTAAAAGAATGACGATTGAAAATGCTGAATTAGCAAAAATTGCTTTGAATAGCTTTGTCACAATGAAAATTTCTTTTGCAAATATTTTGGCTGATCTATGTATGAAGATACCATCAGGAGATGTGGATAAAGTAAGTTCTGCTTTGGGGTTAGATTCAAGAATTGGTAGAAAGTATTTGACAGGGGGAATGGGATTCGCGGGCCCCTGTTTTCCAAGAGATAATGTTGCACTTAATTATTTTGGAAAAAAAGTGGGAGCAGATACCGAATTGTTAAAAGAGAATCACGAATATAACGAAAGATTAAATTCAAAAATTTTTGAAAATTTATTAACTCTTATTAATGATTGCAAAAAGATTGCGGTCCTAGGCCTATCATATAAGCCAAATAGCTTTTTAGTAGAGAAGTCTCCAGGAGTTGATCTTTCAAATCTGTTATTTTCTAAAGGATTTGATGTTAAATGTTTCGATCCAATGGCTTACGAAGAGGCAAAAAATAAATTAACTAAGGGTGTCCATTTATGCGAAAGTGTCCATGAAGCTTTAAAAAATTCAGAAGCTATTTTTATCGCAACCCCTGATGCAAAATTTATTAATGCTATTCGAAATGCTTCAAAAGATTTGATCTTGATAGATTTATGGAGATTTTTAGATAAAAAATTATCTAGTAAATTTGAAAATTATATTGGTTATGGTGTTTGTTTAGATGATGAAAACTCGAAAAAAAATCTTCAAAATCTTTGGTCAGATTACGAATAGATGATTTTAATAGTCACTTCTTTTTTTCCATATGAATATAAGGAGAACTGGATTTCCGAAGAATTAAAAGAGCTATCACATAATGGAAATTTCTGTGTTTTAGCAAGATCGGTTTCAAATGAGAGAACTCACAAATTACCCAATAATGTTAATGAAATAAAAGAAAATATATTTAGTTTAGAGGGGTTATTTCTAACTATAAAAAAAATAAGAATTATTCCATCTTTAACCAATATTATTTATTCACATTCTATTAATTTTTTTGATTTTCTAAAAAGACTAGTTTTAATTCCTAAGGCACTTGTATGTTCATCCAGAGCAAGAAAAATGGGTGTTACTCATGTGCATGTTCACACAACATCTAGCCCTGCAACTTTAGGATTGATAATTGCTAAACAATTAGGTGTAAAGTTTAGTTTTACTGTTCATACCTCATCTCAATTAAATAAGAAATATTTTAAAAATTATAAAGGCTTAATTTCTCAATCTTCGTTTGTGAGAACAATATCTGAAAGGACAAAAAAAAATCTACTAGAATTTATCACTGGAAATTACTCAATACATAATGTTCGGATGGGAGTTAAGGTTGATGAGATTACAAAAAATTTCATAGAAAGATCTTATTTAGAGCCAAGATTTCTAATGGTTAGCGCTCTTGAGGCTTACAAGGGAATTGAGCACTCAATAATTGCAATGAAAAGCTTAATCTGTGAATTCCCTAAAATTACTCTTGAAATTTTTGGAGAGGGAAGGGAAGAAAAATTTTTGAAAAATTTAGTAAACAAAAACAACTTAAGTAATGTTGTAAAATTTAAAGGTGTGTTGCGTCATAGTGATTTACAAAAACTGATGGCCAACCCAACGTTATACAATTTTCTTTTACTATCTTCAGATAAATCGGCAACTGGACAAGAAGAAGGAATCCCTGTAGCTGTTATGGAAGCTATGTCTAATGGCTTGATACCAATTGCAGTAAATAATGGAGATATTAAAGAGTTGTTGAACGACTCTTGTGGAGTAATTGTAGATAAAGCAAGTCCTGAAAATTTAGTTGTTAAAATTAAGGAAATTTTAAAAGAATCAACTGAAAAAAAAATTGAAATGGCCTTAAAAGCAAAAAAAGTTATTCAAACGAAATTTGACGCAAAAAAAAATGCTAAGTTGCTAAATAAATATTTCTGCAAATGATACTAGCGCAACTTTTAATAGTTTTTTTTTGGAGTTCTATATTGTTAAGAATTTCTAACAGTCTACTATTGCTTTATTTAGTCTTAGCTTTGTACTCTATCATACCCCAAATTGGATATATCTATTTTCCAGAGTTATCTATAGCTATAGACGCATACTTTGGAGAGTTTATAGTTCAGAAATTTCAGTTTTTTTTTCTTCTTAACTTAGCCGTTATTCCTATAGCTTTTTACTTAAGTTCAAAAATTACTATAACCTCTGGCTATTCATTAAATATTAAAGGTTTTTCTGGAATAATTTTCTTTTGGTTTTTTTGTTTGGCTTTTCTTTTTTTTATGTGGACTAATTATTTTTTTAATAAAGAAAGCTTAAACTATGCAACCGCTTCAGCGGCAAGTAGTTCTTCAATTATGGTTTTTATTTTTCCAATACTGAATAAAATTGGGATTGGATTAGCAATTTTATCTTTTGCATATAGGCAACACTCTATTGAGAACCAATTATTAAGTTATTTTTTTATTTTTAGTATTGTAATATTTTCTTTCACTATTGGCGCAAGAGTAGATATTTTATCTTTAGCAATGGGCTTAATTGTTTTGACTTTTTTAAAAAGAAAACTCAATTTCGTAGACGCTATTAAAATTATTTTCATCATTCCTTTTGTTTTTATCTTATTACTTTTTGTAGAAGCCTCAAGAAATGAGATGAGTATTTTAGAAATTGGTTTCACTTTACAAGATTTTTTATCAAAAGATTTTTTGGGCCCAGGACATACTGTTTTTGGACTTATTTACTTTGATTACATTAACCCACTAGATCAATTTGTTAATGGACTCACGAATAGTCTGCCGGGATTACCAAGATTAATTCCAGGAAACTATCCTCTTTTAAGTGAGACTGTTGGAGCGATGATTTCCGAGGGTAAAATTAATATTAGCAGAACGCAAGGTTACGCCTTTCATCTATTAGGAGAAGGATACGTATTTATGGGAATGTGGGGGTTTGTTTTTAATTTTTTAGCTTTCTTTGTAAATCTATCTATCTTTAAAATCTTTCAAAATTCTTTCGATTCTAAGGGTCAAGAAGTATTCGCAGCACTTTTTGCAACCTTAATTTTTCCTTTAGTTAGAGCTCAATTTTCTTATTTCCTTGAATTATTTTTTTCATATTTGGTTCCTATTATGATTTTACATTTTTTATTCTGTTCTAATTTATCCCATAAGCGAGAAAAAAATGGGTCTTGACATACACGCCTTTAGATTTCTGATGGAAAAATCTCGAGAAAAAAATTTCGATTCAACCGTCACAATTGGTCGACAGAATTGCCATTTAGGCTTAAAGCATTTAAAGAGAGCAGGGTGGTCAAAAAATTATGTTCCAAAATATATTGAAGAAATCTGTATAGAGCTTTTTGGATCCAGCCCAAATGTTTTTTCTATTGATAATTCAAATTATGAAAATGCTTCGATAATACAAAATTTAAATGCGCCTTTTGATCATGAGGTTGGTAAATTCGATACCATTCTCGATTTAGGAACTTTGGAACATGTATTTGATGTAAAACAGTCTATGCAAAATATTAATAAACTCGTGAAAAAAAACGGTAGGATATTTCATGTTTCTCCAACAAATAATTTCTCAGGACATGGGTTTTATCAATTTTCACCTGAACTATTTTTTTCTTTGTACTCTGAAGAAAATGGATATTCTGAGACCGAGGTATATCTTAAGAAATTAGATTCATCTAATTCATATTTTGAAGTCAAAAAGCCTCAAGATGGAAAAAGATTCCAATTTTACAGTTTTTATCCAGTATATATTTTAGTAAGCACCAAAAAAAACTTCGAGGCTGAGTTATATGACGTGCATCAATCGGATTATGTGCATTTGTGGACAAACCAAAATCAAGAAAGTGATAAAGAGTTGAATGGTAAGAATCAAAAAAAATCTTTTGAACCTTTATGGGATAAATGGCCAATAAAGTATTTTTACAGGACTTATATTTTCACAAAAAATTCCCTGACTAGTTTAAATTCAAACTTAAAAAAAATAAAATTTTGATAAGTATTTTTAAACCTATTCTAAAGCTTGGATTTTTATCTTTTGTTAACAATGTTCTGATGTTTCTAGTTCAGCTAGTGCTCATAACTCGAGAAATGGAAGCTACAATTTTAGATCAGTTTTATTTGGGCTTATATTCAATTGGAATTGGTTCTATATTTTTGACTAATTTACTCCAAACCTTTCACAGCGATGTTTTAAGTAAAAACAGAAAAATTAGCAATTACGAATTACAAAATTTATACCAAGATTGCTTGGTATCACTTTTTATAATCTTTTTTAGTTTGGTGTTGTTAGTTTTATATTTGAATATTTTAAATCTAAAATCTTTCATAATTTTATTTGTCTTTTCCTGCCTTAATTTAATGACCGTCCTGGGAAGTCAATATTATTTATTTAAAAAAAAATATTATTTAAGTCATTTGTATCCCACGGTGTTTGGAGTTTTAATTCTTTTAATATCGATATTAGGTTTTAAAGTTGACTTTATAAATTTATTTATCTATTCAATATTAGGATTTTTAATTGTCATATTAATTTTTTTTATGAAAAATTATTACTTTTTTAAAAGGAATTTAAGGCTTTTAGGTTTCATGAAGCACAACTTTTTTTCATACACTGAAACTTCTTTGAAAACTATTCTGACCTTTTTACAAGTTGGGCCGAGCTTTTATATTATAATTGTTGCCTCCGTCTTATCTAACAACTTTGTTAGTTACGCCTCTTTTTTTGGTTTTTACTATAGTTTTATTGGAGTGTTCTCTGTGATCTTAGGGCAGAATCTTTTTTCAGTTCTTTTGGCGCAAAAAAGTTTTACAAATTTACATCGGATTAGAAATGTCTTTTCAAGGAAAAATTATCTAAAATTTATTTTCTCTTTTGTCTGCTTTTTTGTTTTTATGGAAATATTTAAATTTTCAGTTATTTCAATTGAGCCCTTTTTTTTAAATTATCCTTTACAGCTTGGTTATTTAAAATTTTTAATAGAATACTATTATGCTATTTTTAGTTGCATTGTGTTTTTCGTTATTTGGAATTTACTTCGAGGGCACTTCATAACAATAAGAAAACCAAACATTCTTGTAATTGCTTCTTCTTTAGGTTTTATTTGCGTTTTTAGTATGAGTTATTTGTCTATTCTCTTTGATAATCCCTCATTAGTAATTTATGCAATCCCTGTTGGTTTGCTTGTAAACATATTTTATTTATCCTTTTACCTGTCTTTATGTTCTTTTTCTTTAAAAGCAAAAAATTAATATCATAATGTCTGGAATTTATATTAGAGTAACAGGCGGACTTGGAAATCAAATTTTCCAGGCCTTGAAAGCCTTTAAAATTCAATTGGAGGTAGAAAAACCTATTTTTTTTGTTGATAAATATCAAAATGATTTTCTAAGACCGAAGTCTTTTGTTGAGAGTGATAAAAGAGAGTTTAGTCTATCTAAACTTGGAATAATTGATGCTGAATCATCTTTTCATTGTGATTCTCCAAGTCTTTTTTGTAGATTTATTTTCAAATATAGAGTGGCAAAAGTTTTTGGAAAAAATGGAATTTTAAAAATTTTTAAAAATATATATGTCGATGGTTACTTTATAAAAGGAGAAAAATTTGGAAATGAAATAAAATTATTGTCTGAGGAAATTATTCGTACTCACTCTATTAAAAAAAAAGAAGGAGCCGCTATTCATGTTAGAGCGGGAGATTTATTAAGACAGCCCCAGAATCTTTTAATTACTAAAGATTATTACGACAAAAGTATTTCATTTTTGAATAAAAAGTATGATGTGAAAAATTTTTTAGTTTTTACAGAGGATGTAAAATTCGCTAAGGATTTGTTTTCCAATTTAGTAAACCTTTACTCTATTGAGTTCAAGTCATCAAATGAAATTAGTGATTTTGTGAGTCTTATGAGTTATGAATTCTTAATTTCAGCTAATTCAACTTTTTCGTGGACCGCAGGCCTATTAGGATTCTCTGAATTTTTCGTATCGACAGAATTTTTTTATGTTTTGAATGACAAACCAGAAGTTCTGCCGAAAGAATTGGTAATGAATTTTAATGGCACTTTCATTGAGAAAAAAAATTATTAGATTAAATTTAAAATCTTTACATAAATTTATAGTAATCTATTTAATCAATAAAAAAACATGAAAATTTGGCTCATAAACCCCTACGGCACAATTCCGTCAGAAAAGTGGAGAGATTATAGTTTTGCGATTATTGGAAAATATTTAGCTGATCAAGGCCATGAAGTAGTATGGTGGACATCAAACTTTTCCCATCATTTTAAATCTTTTAGATCGTCAAGTTTTCAAGAGATAAATGTCAATTCCCGTTTTAAAATAAATCTTATTCCTACCTCAGGATATAAAAATAACATTAGTCTAAGGCGGGTATTAAGAGATTGGATTTTTTCTATTCGTATGTATTTAATTGGAAGAAAACAAAATTCACCTGACTTAATATTATATTACGAGTCTATGCTATGTTTAGGATTTTCAGCTCCTGCGCTTTCTAAATACCACAACTGCAAGCTTGTATATCATCAAATGGATTTATGGCCAGAATTAATTATTGAAAACTTGCCTCTTACTCTGAGGCCTGTTTTTAAATTTTTCTTCCAACCAGTTTTTTTTGTAAGAAAGAAAGTTTTTAAAAATTTAGATGGAGTAATGGCTCTTGCCAAACCCTATTTAGATTCTGCTATAAGCGTAGAACCTAGCTTAAAAAATAAACCTAATACGGTTATTTATAATGGAATAAATGTTAATGATTTTAGATCAAAAATGTCTGAGCGACCCTCAATGGACTTATCTAGATTTTCGTCATCTCAAAATATAAAAATTATCTTTGCTGGAACCTTGGGTCCTACTTATGATATCGAGAACATTTTAAAAGTAGCAAAGACTTTAAATGATTCTGATAAACACATTACTTTCATTATTGCAGGAGATGGCCCTTTAAGAGAAAAAGTTATGAACGAAGAAAAGAAATTAAAAAATCTACAATTTTTAGGCAAGTTAACTTCTAAAGACCTGTGCTCAATATATAAAATATGCGATATAGGACTTGCTGCTTATGGATCTAAATCAAATGTTGAAATGCCAGATAAATTTTATGACTATACTTCTTCAGGTCTTGGAATTATCTGTTCTTTGCGAGGAGAGGTAATGCATCATATTGTTGAAAATGACTGCGGAATTATATATGAAGCAGGTAATTCTGATTCTTTGTTAAATGCTATAGAAGAAATGTCCTCTTCAAAAGAGATTTTAAATAAATATAAATACAATTCATTTCAATGTGCTTATGAGTACTCAAGCGAAAGACAAAATCAAATGCTTGGAAAATTCCTAAAAAAGGTAAGTCCAGATGGATAATTAAAATGTTTAAAATCAGAAACATGATTGAAGATGATTTAGCAAATGTGGCTAAAGTTCACAAAGTTTCTTTTAAAGGTTTCTTTCTTGAAAAAATGGGAGTTTCATTTATTAAAGAATACTATAAGATCGTTTTATCTTATGAAAAAAAAATATCTATTGTTTGTATTGATAAAGATGGTGACCTAATGGGTTTTGTTTCAGGATTTTTAGAGCCCTCTGAATTTTATAAAAACTTTTTTAAGTCCAAACAAAGGTTATTATTTCCAGTACTAATTGGAATAATAAAAAATCCTAAGTTAATCGTAAAAATTTTTTTTAACATAAGTCGTTTAATTACTAATAAGAAAAACTTTCACAAAGATGATTATACAGTTGAATTGTCATCAATTGCTGTTGCAGAAAAGTCATCGGGCATCGGATCGATTCTTCTTAACGCATTTATAGATCAGGCATGGAATTACAAGGCTAAAGAAATAATTCTCACAACAAACCTTCACAATAATGAATTAGCAAATAATTTTTACATCAATCATGGATTTAAAAAAGTAGATTTGGAAAAACGTCGAGGGCGAACTTTGGTAAAATATAGTCTAGCTAATACTCAACAGTAATAAAAGATAATGAATTGGAAAGTACAGTTATTTAAATTAAATTTCGATGAAAGAGAGGCTGAAGCTGCGAAAAAGGTTGTTTCAAAAGGTTGGCTTTCAATGGGGGAAAAAACTAGTGAATTTGAGACAAAATTTAGTAATTTTTTGGGAAAAAATACTTTTAGCACAGCTGTATCAAGCTGCACAGCTGGGTTGCATATAGCTTTGTTGGCTCTTGGAGTTAAGGAAGATGACGAAGTAATTATTCCTTCTCTAACTTTTGTAGCGGATGCGAATGTAGTGAATTTGGTAGGAGCTAATCCAGTTCTTGCGGATTGCGATTCTCTAGAAAATTGGAATGTTTCATTAACTAGCCTAAAACAAAAAGTAACAAAAAAAACTAAAGCGATAATAATAGTTCATTATGCTGGGTACCCTTGCAAGGATATAGAGCTTATTTCAGAGTTTTGTAAAAAAAGGGGAATATATTTAATTGAAGATGTTGCACATGCGCCTGGAGCCAAAGTTAACGGAAAGTCGTGCGGCACTTTTGGAGACATCAATTGTTTTTCTTTTTATAGTAATAAAAACTTATCAGTTGGCGAAGGGGGTATGGTCACAACTTTGGATAAAGACTTAAATAAAAGAGTAATTAGTCTTCGTACTCATGGCATGACGACAAACTTATTAGATAGGCATAAAGGCAGAGCCATATCCTACGATGTAGACGCATCAGGGCTCAATTACCGAATTGATGAAATAAGGTCTGCAATCGGAATAATCCAACTTCAAAAACTATCATCTTCGAATGATCAACGTGGTGAATTAACAGATCTTTATAGATCAAATCTAAAATCGTCGTGTGTTACAGTTCCATTTGAGAGCCAACAAGATACTTTAAAATCTGCATTCCATATACTTCCTATTTTGCTCCCAGAAGATGTAAACAGACTGGATGTTATAAACTTTTTGAAAAAAGAAGGAATACAAACTAGTATTCATTATCCTCCATTTTGGGATTTTAGCGTTTACAAGGAAAAATTTTATCCAGAAGATTATCCTGTTTCTAAAATCATATGCAAAAATCAATTAACTTTGCCTTTGTATCCCAACATGACTAAGAATGAGGTAAACTTTGTTACATCAAAACTTCTTGAAGCATTTAGATAATAATTAATTATTATTTTTAAGATAAATCATTCATAATTTAGCAGATCTAATTTGTTTATTTATTGAGTAATGCAAAGATTCTTCGACATAATTTTTTCTCTTCTAGCTATAGCCATTTTGCTTCCTATACTTTTAATATGTATTGTTTTTTTAAAGCTGACTGGCGAAGGTGAAGTTTTTTATAAACAGCTAAGAGTAGGACAAAAACAAAAATTATTTAAACTAATAAAGTTTGCAACAATGAAGAAAAATAGTGAAAAAATGGGAGCCGGCACATTAACATTGAAGAATGACTCAAGAGTACTTCCGTTTGGTAAATTTTTAAGAAAAACCAAAATTAACGAGCTTCCCCAACTTTTTAACATATTTCTTGGCAGCATGTCTTTTGTTGGTCCAAGGCCTCTTGCAGAAAAGCAATTCAATCATTACAACGAAAGCCAAAGAGAAAAAATTGCATCTATAAAGCCCGGTTTGACTGGTTTTGGGTCAATTTACTTTCGCGATGAAGAGCAAATTTTGCATGAATCTTCGGAACATAACGCAGATGAAATTTATAAAAAAAAAATAGCTCCAATTAAAGCCAAACTAGAACAAAAATATATAGAGCAAAAAAATATTAAGACTTATTTTGTTGTATTATTTCTAACTTTTGTTGTAGTTGTTTTTCCGAAGTCTAATCTACATATAAAAGTTTTAAATATAGATGAATGAAATTAACGATTATTGGTCTGATATTGACAAAAGACTAGAAAATCTTTCAAAAAAAGGATTTACTAAATTGCCATCTTTGAAGAAATTAGACATTGATAAACTATCTAATGAAATAGTATTCGAAATGGAAAATTCGACATTTAAAGAAAGTGGAAAGGCACACGAAAAGTTATTAAATTACTTACAAATAAACAATTTTTTAACTCCAAAATTATTCGAATTAGCAAGAAATAAATTTTTTTATAAAGGAGAAAAATTAAATCAGTATCATGTTGCCAGACTTGTTTTACCTGGAAATAGTAAAGAAAAGTACAGAGCGCATTTTGACTCACATTTATTCACTCTTGTTTTGCCTATAAAAATACCTATCAAATTAAATGATGAGATCCATAATGGAGAATTAATCTTTTTTCCAAATGTAAGAAAGTTACCTGCAAATGAGTTAATTAACTTAATACAAAAATTATATTTCAAAATTTATGCAAATGAAAAAGGTATAAAAAGACTAATGAAAAAAAGGGAAATTTATGTAGAGTCTTTTGAAAGTTTTGAACCCATTCTTTTTTTTGGAAAAACCTTTTTGCATACCAATCATCCTGTCAGCAAACACTCTGCCCATGAAAGACTAACTTTGCTATCACATTTTTTTGATACCAGTCCTAAATTTGGAGTTGGAAATATTTTAAGAATATTAAGAAAAAGGTAATTTTTTAGATTTGTAGACTGTTTGTTTCTTCACATTACAATCAGGTAGAATTAGAAGAAATTCAAAATTATTTTCCATGAAGTGTTTAAAAAAAGTGATAATTCCTGTCGCAGGATTAGGAACAAGAATGCTACCAGCTACCAAGGCTGTACCTAAAGAAATGCTTCCTATTGTTGACAAACCCATTATACAAATTATTGTTGAAGAAGCAGTTAATGCTGGATTTAGTGAAATAATTTTTGTTACTCACTCAAGTAAAAATTCAATTGAAGATCACTTTGATACAAGTTTTGAGCTAGAGGCAACTTTGGAGAAAAGAGTGAAAAAATCTCTATTAAAAGAGATAAGAGAAATTACTAAATTAAATGTATTTATAACCTCTGTGAGGCAAGGAGAGGCAAAAGGCTTAGGGCATGCAGTTTTAGCAGCAAAAAAAATAATAGGTAAAGAGCCTTTTGCAGTTATGCTTCCAGATATGATTTTGGATGACTCATCTAGGGATAATAATTTTTCACTAATGGTCAAAGACTTTGAGAAAAATCATAATTCTCTGATTCTTCTGGGAGAAGCTCGAAAAAAAGACTTAAATAAATTTGGCATTGCAAAAGTAAAAAAAATAAATGGAATTCCTAACTATAAAATAGAAGAAATTATTGAGAAACCTTCCGTTAAAAAAGCCCCCTCAAATCTTTTTGCCGCAGGAAGATATATTTTTGAAAACGAATTTATTACTTTTTTAGATAAGGCAAAACCCGATAAATCTGGAGAAATCCAACTGACAGATGCTTTAGATGTATTTCTTAAAATAAAAAAAGATGTTTATGGCATTAAATTAGCCGGTAAGATTTTTGATTGCGGAAATAAAGCTGGGTTATTAATTGCAAATTTGGAATTTGCAAAAAAAGATCCGAATTTAAAAAAAGAACTTAAAAATTATTTAAAAAATTTTTAATGATTCCATTAAAAAAATACTTTAACTTTTTCGCAAAGAAAAAAAAATATATTCTTTTAGACTATAAAAAAGATAAAGAAATAATATTAAATGAATTATCAAGCGAAAGTATTCTTGCCATCGATACAGAATTTGATTGGAGAAATACTTATTATCCTATTTTATCTTTGATTCAAATCGCAACTTCTAAAAAAATTTTAATCATTGATGTGCTAAATGCAGAAAACTTTAAAGATTTAAAAAATTTAATAGAAAAATGCAAAATGATAATTTTTCATGCAGTTAGAAGCGATGCAACCGTGTTATCAACATCACTGGGACTCAAAGTAGAAAATGTATTTGACATACAAATCGCTCAAAACTTAATTTCAAAAAAAATAAATCAGAATTATGCAGCAATCGTAAACCAATATTTTCCGATCAAGTTAAAAAAATCACAAACGAATTCTAACTGGCTTAAAAGACCTTTGACTAAAACCCAAATAGATTATGCTGTTGACGATGTTAGGTATTTAATTCAGATCTATGAAGAGCAAAAAAAACTCTTACAGCAGAAACTTTCGATGGCTTTGGAATTATCAAAAAAAGAAGCTATGTTGGGAAATCAAGAATTGCATATTTCAAGACTATCTAAATTTAATTTACGAGATGATTATGCAAGAAAAATCTTTATGTGGAGAGAAAATTATGCGAGCAAAAAAAATGTTCCTACTTCCTATATTTTGAAAAATAATCAAATTAAAAAAATTGCAAATATTTATAACTTTGAAAAAGATTATTCAAAAATTGAAAAAATAATTAATAATAAAGTTCTTGCGGAAGATCTATTTAAGCATTTGATTAAATGACATTTATTTGGTTTGCATATTTTTTTGTATCTTTACTGATTTCATTTTCCTTTTTTAAAATTTTTTCTAAAACTTTTTTTAAAATATTATTTTTTTCTTTATCATTTGGAATTTTGACTGGTGTTTGGTTTATAAATCCCGGAGAAAGTGCTCTTGCTCCAGTTATTTCAATTTTTTTTCTCGAAAATACCATCCTTGAAGGAAATGGAAATTATAGGGTCATAAGACCGCTCATTTTATCAACTTCATTGGGAGTAATAATTTCAACTATTATGGTTTTTTTAAAAGCTAATCACTTTAGGGATAGGATTGGATAGATCTAATAAGCCAATTTTGTTCTTTCCACTTATTATTCCAGCACACTCTCCGGGATTAAATATTAAAGTATCTTTGATTTTTTCATTCCTATATCTATGTGTATGACCATGAAAAATAAAATCAGATTTATCTAAAAGATTTTTATCTATCAATTCAGGATGATGTAGTATACATATTGAAATATCATTTAGTTTGACAAAGAAAGGTTCATTTTTTAATTCAAATTTTAAAATATTTGCAACTTCTAGCAATTGAATTTTTTCTTCAATGTCATTGTTTCCAAATACTCCTATTAGCTTACAATTTAACTTTTCGAATGCTTTTAAAGATTTCGGTAGAGTTATATCTCCAGTATGCAAGACAAGCTCCGCTTGCTCCTCATTAAAAATTTCACATATTTTAGAGATATTATTTAGATTATTATGAGTATCTCCAACAATTCCTACTATCAATTATGATGTTTTTTCTAGAATATGAATACCGCAAGCAGTGCCAAGGCCAATAACATGAGTCATACCAATTCTTGCACCTTCAACTTGTCTTTTACCAGCTTCACCTCTTAAATGAGTACAAATTTCGTAAATGTTTGCAATACCTGTCGCTCCAAGAGGATGGCCCTTTGAAAGAAGGCCCCCAGAAACATTTACAGGTACCTTACCGCCCAGTTCTACATGACCTTCGTCAATCATTTTTCCAGCCTCGCCGTCTTTACAAAGCCCAAGATTTTCATAATGGAGCATTTCCGCAGTAGCAAAACAGTCATGTAGCTCAACTAGATTGATTTCTTCTGGCCCAACACCAGCTTGATCGTAGGCGTCTTTTGCAGCCAATCTAGTGCAAGCGTTAACATCAGGCATTACTAAATCTCTATCAGTATAAGGATCACTTGCCATTGCAGATGCTCTTACTTTAACCGCTCTAGACATACCTAATTCTTTTGCTTTTTTTTCTGAAACTAACACTGCAGCTGCAGAACCATCAACGTTTACCGAACACATGAGCTTTGTGTTCGGATAAGAAATCATTTCGGCATTCATAACATTATCTAAAGGAGTTTCAATTTGATACATTGCTTTAGGATTCATCGTTGAGTGATGATG
>CENJ01041338.1_pt1 | contig 19577 bp, 18 predicted proteins | sample 356161 | NCBI WGS metagenome assembly CENJ01 (sample SAMEA2619531, study PRJEB7988) | marine metagenome | biome: marine biome (ENVO:00000447); feature: surface water layer (ENVO:00002042); material: "saline water (ENVO:00002010), including plankton (ENVO:xxxxxxxx)" | depth 5 m
GTTAATGAACGCCTTTTTAACAAAGGATTTTATAATATATATTCTAATCGGAGGAAGCAATAATAAAGCACCTATGAAATCCGTGAAAAAGCCAGGCACAAGAAAAAAACTCCCAGATATAAATAAAGCTAAATTACTTAAAATTTCTATACCGGGCTGATTTGTATTCATAACAGATTGTCTAGCCTGCATGAACGAAGATATTCCTTGATATTTAATTACTGCAATACCTAAAAAAGCAGTTGCCAAGGTAAATAATATGGTTGAAAAAGCACCTATTTCTGCACCAATTTTTACAAAAAAATAAATTTCAATTGCAGGCAAAAGAACTAAGATTAGGAGAAATTTCATATTTTTCTATTATGTCGATGTTTATCAAATAATTTTTTAGTGGCCATAAGATTTTCTTCTAAATTTAAATGAACATTATCCCAGCTTGAAATCTCATCTAGAATTATTTTTTCCATAGCTTTTATATTTTTCTCGTCGTCATTTAACGCAGGAATGTAGTTAAAGGATTTTCCTCCACATGCAATAAAATTGTCTCTACTTTGCATATTAATTTCTTCCAATGTTTCTAAACAGTCACATAAAAATCCTGGACAAAAAACGTCTACACTACTTATCTTGCTTTTAGCTAAATTTTCTAAAACTTCATCAGTATAAGGTTGCAACCAAACTTGATTACCAAATCTTGATTGGAATGTGACAATATAATCCTCCTCTTTCAAGCCCAATTCACTAGCAATCATTCTTGCAGTCTTGTGACAGTAACAATGATATGGGTCACCTTTGTGTAAATTAACTTGTGGCAAACCATGAAATGAGAATACTAGTTTTTCAGATTTTTCTTCTTTTTCCCAAAAACTTTTTATCTTGTTTGAACACGCTGATATGTAAGCTGGATTATCGTGATATGTTGATAAAAATCTTATATCAGGAATATTTCTCCATTTTTGAATCTCAAATGTAACTTTATCAAAAATTGAAGCAGTGGTAGCCGCAGAATACTGAGGAAACATTGGTATTATCGCAAGTCTATTTATATTTTGATCTTTAAAATTTTCTAATGCTGATTTTATTGATGGATTACCATATCTCATTGCTAAGTTAACAATTACATGCTTTTTATCAGAAATACTTTTGGAACCTCTTATTTTTTGAACAATTTTTTTGGAAATTACTAACAGGGGAGATCCATTTTCTAACCATATTTTTTTATATAAATCTCTGCTTTTTCTTGGTCTTATATTTAAAATTATCAAATTTAAAATAATCCACCAAACAAACTTAGGTATCTCAACTATTCTAGGATCAGATAGAAATTCTCCTAAATATCTTCTTACTGCTAAAGTAGTAGGTTCATCAGGAGTGCCCAAATTTACTAGTAAGACTCCAATTTTTCTCTCATCTCCATGTGAGAAATTATCATTCGATTTATATTTCATATGCTTAATATACTACAAACTGGATTAACATTTTTGGTAATAATATCTTTATTATAGCCTATGTCTAAGTGGACTAGATCTAGGAAAATGTTGTTTTAAAAATTCCATTTGATCAAAAAGAATAACTTTACCCTGTAAAAATATATATTCAGCATGGGTTGGAATAAAAGGAATCGCTAATAATTGCATGTTTGCCTGTTCTGGAGTTCTCCCTGCTTTCGCGTTATTGCATCTTTTACATGCAGTTACAACATTTACCCAAATATCTTTTCCTCCTTGAAATAAAGGTGTCACGTGATCTCTTGATAAAGTTTCTGATCCAAATTTATTACCACAATATAAACATAGATGGTTGTCTCTTTTAAATAGAGTTGAATTATTTAATGGCGGAGCATATTGGTCTGTAAGAATCTTATTATTTCCATATGTTGCTATTATCGAGTTAACTTCTACCTTGCTCCTTAAATTTGTAATGGAATTTATACCGCCACGAACAGTCATTATATTGCTCCCACATGTATAAGCAATTTGATTATTAAAGTATAGTCTGACAGCATCCCGATATGTAACCCACTCCAAAGGCATCCCAGAAACATCTGTTCTTAAGATTTGTTGATTTAAATTATTCAACTTAACTATGGCTCCTTAAATTTTAAAGTGTAAAATAAAATTATATATCAATGATAATATATATATTACAAAACTTACATTACAAAAAAATTAAAGAAAGATAAATGCCTTTTATCAAAAAATGAATAAAAATATAGCCCAAATAGTCATTATAAAACCATTACATAATCTATTTGATTACGAAATCCCTAAAAATAAAGGTCGACTCGAGCCTGGCTCTAGAGTTCGTATTGAATTTGGCAAAAAACTACTTATTGGCTTTGTGGTTAAAATCAAAGAGCAAAATAGTTGTTCGAATTATAAATTAAAGAAAATTCTCGAAGTGATTGATGAAGCTCCATTAATTGATAAAGAGACTTTAGATTTGTTCATATGGGTATCAAAATACTATCATGCTCCACTTGGACAAATTATTGGTATTGGAACTCCGTTGTTATTTAGACAAGGAAAAAATCTGAAAGACAACAAAATCGACAAGTCTGAAATAAAAACTGATAATCTATTAAAAGAATTCACGCTTTCTGAAGAGCAAAATAATGCTATCGAAGTCATAAAAAAATCTCTAAATGCTTATAAATGTTTCCTTCTAGATGGAGTTACAGGAAGCGGAAAAACAGAGGTATATAGAAATATACAAAACTTTATTTATAAAATGGGATTGCAAACATTAATAATCGTTCCAGAGAAAAATCTTATACCAGAGATTCTAGACTACTTTAACTCTAAAAATTTAAGAGTTTTAGAATACCATTCCTCGTTAACTCCAAAAAAGAAGTTTATTAATTGGAACTTAATACAAAATTGTGAAGCGGATATTATAATTGGCACAAGATCTTCTGTATTTTTGAAAATACCTAAACTTGGTTTAATAATTGCTGATGAGGAACATGATCAATCATATAAAAATAACTCGGAAGCAAAATATAATGCACGAGATATAGCTATATATAGAGCTAAAAATAAAAATATACCAATAATATTAGGAAGTGCAACTCCATCTTCCGAATCAGTTTTAAATATATCTAAAAAAAAATATATTCATATAAAAATGCAAAACAGAATAAATAATAGACCTCTACCTGATTTAAAAGTAGTCAATATGTCAAATAAAAAAAATACTATTTTGTCAGAAGAAGTAATTTCTTCTATAAATAAGAGAATTATAAATAAAGAGCAAACACTAATATATCTCAATAGAAGAGGGTATTCTCCTGTAATTACGTGCAATGATTGTTCATGGATTCCAAAATGCGAGGAGTGTAATTTAAATATGACATTTCATAAAAATAAAAAAATATTAATTTGTCATCATTGCGGAAGGATGAAAAAATTTTATGATAAGTGTTTTGCTTGTAACTCTTCAGATATTTCATACATAGGCGAAGGTACAGAAAAAATTGAAGAAGTTATTAAAAAAGAATTTTCTAAATCTAATATCATTAGGATAGATTCAGATAGTACTAGAAAAAAAGGCCAAACAGAAAAAATTTTTGATGATATAAAAGATAATAAATATGATATTTTAATTGGTACTCAAATGTTATCAAAAGGCCACAATTTTCCAAATATAACACTTGTTGTCGTTATGAATATTGATCAAAGCTTATTTAGTCCAAGATTAAAAGCAATTGAACAGCTTGCTCAACAACTTGTTCAAGTATCTGGAAGGTCAGGTAGAGGCTTAAAAAAAGGAGAAGTAATTCTTCAAACATCATTTCCTGAAAATGAGGATTTAAAATGTTTAATCGAACAAGGTTATGAAAAATGGGTGAAAAATCTCTTATCAATAAGAAGTAATCTAGGTCTTCCTCCTCATCGTAATTGGGGAGTTATTCAAGCAAAAGCAAGAAAGTATTTAGATGCAGAAAATTTTTTAGACAATATTAAAAAAATTATTCAAAAAAACAACGAAATAGAAATATTTGGACCAATGCCATCTTACATGCAAAAAAAAGCAAAATTATTTAATCTTAATCTTATTATTCAAGCAAAAAGTAAAGCCAAACTAAATTACGCCATCAAGGATTGTATTCCATCTATAAAGGATATACCCTATTCAAATAAAATTAAATGGACTATAGATATAGATCCTATTGACTATGATTGAGTTAATTTGTGAAAAACATCATTAAAGATCTAATTATAAAATCCTTATCCAAAATTGATAAGAGCTCAAATATTTCGATTGAAAGTATTGAAGTAAGTATATGTAAAGATAAAAAATTTGGAGATTTTTCCTCAAATGTCTCTATGAAATTTGCACATTTATACGATTTAAAGCCAAGAGATCTAGCGAGAAAAATAATACATGAAATAGAAGAAAATGATAATATTTTAAAAATTGAAGTTGCTGGTCCAGGATTTATAAATTTTTTTGTCTCAAAAAATACACAATTTGAAATAATAGAAAAAATATTAGAGGATAAAACAAGTTTTGGAAAGAACAAAGAAGGCAATAATAAAAAAATTTTAATAGAATTTGTATCAGCAAATCCAACAGGGCCGCTTCACGTTGGCCATGGAAGAGGTGCTGCTTTTGGAGATTGTCTTTCAAACATTTTAAAAGAAAACGGATACGAAATATCAAAAGAATATTATGTAAATGATGCTGGAAAACAAATTGATATTCTTACGTTATCTGTTTTGCAAAGATACCATGAATTAATTGATAATAATTATGATTTTAATTATGAGGATCTATATAAAGGAGAATATGTCTGGGACATAGCAGCTGAAATTCATAGAAAACATGAAAAAAATTTCTTTATAGAAAATTTAAATTCGATGAAAATTAATAATATTGATGACTATATATCGAGCGTAAAGAATATTTTATCAGAGAAAAAATTTAATGAAGTAAAAAATTTAGCCGTCAATTTTATTCAAGTTAATATTAAAAAAACACTAATTTTATCTGGGATAAATTTTGATTCTTGGTTTTTCGAATCTTCTCTTTTAAGAGACAACAACCTTAAAAAGGTTATAAGTTTCTTAAGTAATAATAATCATACTTACGAAAAAGATAATGCCCTGTGGTTTAAATCTCAGCAAATTGGTGATGAAAAAGATCGCGTCTTAATTAAAGAAAATAAAGATCATACATATCTATCAACTGATATTGCATATCATAAAAATAAAGTCGAGAGAAAATTCAATAAAGTTATTAATATATGGGGCGCAGATCACCATGGTTATGTTCCACGCATTAAAGGAGCATTTAATATTTTCTCAAAAGGAGAATCAGACTTGATCATTTTATTAGTACAATTCGCAAATCTATTTAGAGGGAAAGATAAGATATCAATGTCAACTAGATCTGGAAATTTTATTACTCTTGAGCAGCTTCTCAAAGAAGTTGGAAAAGATGCTACAAGATTCTTTTATATAGCAAGAAAATCTGATCAGCATATGGATTTTGATATAGAATTAGCGAAATCAAATAATAGCAATAACCCTGTATATTATATTCAGTACGCTCATGCGAGAATATGCAGTATTTTCAAACAATCTATAGAAAATGATATGCAATTTAGCTTCAACAAAGATTGCCTGGAGCTATTATCAAAAGAAGAAGAAATGAAAATTATAAAAAAACTTTCCTCTTATCCAGATATTATAAAAAAGTCAGCTGAAAAATATGAGCCGCATTTGTTGACAAACTATATGAGAGAACTAGCACAAGAAATTCACTCTTATTATAATAAATTTCAAATATTAGTAGATGATAGCAGACTCAGAAACGCGAGGCTTGCATTAATAGAAGCCAGTAGATATGTTTTAAAAAATAGCGGAAGAATTATTGGAATTAATATGCCTGACAAAATGTAATTAAAATGAACCCTAAACCTAAATGGTATTTTTTGCTTCGGATAACTATTTTAATACTGTTTATTATGATTATTTTTGATATTTTTTTTCATAATTTAAAATATATAAAATTATTGAATACAAAAAATTTAAAAAACATTGGTAATATTTCGTATAATAATTTTCTTTTTGATAAAAATAGTAATAAAGAAAAAAAATATTTTGTTCAACTAGGAATATTTGCAAAACCCCATGAAGTAGATAAAATTAAAGCTGAGGTAAATCTTTTAGGACTAAATCCTAATATAGAAAATTATTTGCTTAATAAAAAATTAACAAAAAGGATTACGCTTGGACCTTATCTAAACTATGAAATTTTTGAAAGTATTTTAAGGAAACTTGAAGATAATAAAATTAAATATATTATATTAAATGAGTAAATTAAATAATTTAAAGTATCAAAATGAATCCTTTCCAAGAACTATTGACATACTTAATAGCTCGCCAACATATAGTGCTCAAAAAAAAGTTGATAAAATTAACTTAATTAAAAAATTACTAAAAGAAAAAGATGCAAAAATTGTTGCACATTACTATACACATGAAGATATTCAAGAGATTGCTGAATTAACAGGCGGTAATGTATCAGATTCGCTTGAAATGGCAAAATTTGGCTCAAATCAGAGCTCAAAGATGCTTATTGTAGCTGGTGTGAGGTTTATGGGCGAAACAGCAAAAATCTTAAATCCTGAGAAAAAGATATTGATGCCCACGCTTGAAGCAGAATGTTCACTAGATCTTAATTGTCCTGCATCGGAACTTCTAGAGTTTCGTGAAAAATATCCAGATAGACAAATAGTAGTTTATGCAAATACAAGTGCAGAAGTAAAAGCTATGGCAGATTGGGTGGTTACTTCTAGTATAGCTGTGAAATTAATTGAATATTTGAACAGAAAAAAAATAAAAATTATATGGGCCCCCGACAAACATCTTGGAAATTATTTAAATGATAAAACAGGTGCAGATATGAAATTATGGAACGCTAGTTGTATAGTGCATGAAGAATTTAAAGCAACGGCTCTTAAAAATTTAATGAAAAAGAATAAAGATGCTGCTGTCTTAGTCCATCCAGAATCACCACGAGAAGTAATTAAATTAGCTGATGTTGTTGGATCGACTTCACAGTTAATTTCTGCATGTAAAAGCTTACCTAATAAAAAAATGATAGTTGCGACTGATAATAGAATTTTTTATAAAATGAAAAAAGCAGCACCTAATAAAGTTTTAATTGAAGCCCCAACAGGTGGAAGTGGAGCAACATGTATTAGTTGTGCGCATTGCCCATGGATGGCAATGAATAATTTAGATAATTTAATAGAAACCTTAATAAGTGAAAAAAACGAAATTATTATCAATGAAGATATAAGAAAAAGAGCTTACATTTCTACAAATAAAATGATTGAATTTGCAAAAACCTTATAAAAAAAACGCACACAATAATTTGTGTGCGTTTAATTTTGAAGTAAATTTAGTACTTACTTTTTGAACTCAGGGTATGCTTCCATTCCACATTCAGAAACATCTACACCCATTTCTTCAGCTTCACTAGTAATTCTAATACCCATCACAGCTTTCAATATTCCCCAGAATATTCCAGATACAATGAAAGTCCATGCAAAGATAATTATCGCACCATATAATTGGCCGCCAAGTGTAGCATCACCATTTGATAAACATACGGCTATTAAGCCCCAAACACCACATGTTCCGTGAGCTGAGATCGCGCCAACTGGATCATCAATTTTAGATTTATCAAGCATAATTACTGAAAGAACAACTATTATACCACCAATAGCTCCAATGATAGCTGCGAGCTCAGGTGTTGGTGCTAGAGGTTCAGCAGTAATAGAGACTAATCCGCCTATGGCACCGTTCAGTGACATAGATAAGTCAAACTTACCAAACAAAATCTTACCTAAAATAAGTGCTCCAAGAACACCACCTGCTGCCGAAGCATTTGTATTTACAAATACCATTGATACAGCGTTTGCTTCACCAACATTTGAAACCATTAATTCAGATCCACCGTTGAATCCAAACCAACCTAGCCACAAAATAAATGTTCCTAAAGTAGCTAATGGCATATTTGATCCAGGGATTGCATTTATTTTACCATCTTCATATTTGCCTTTTCTAGCACCAAGAAGAATAACCCCTGCTAATGCAGCTGCTGCACCACATAAATGCACAACGCCTGAACCAGCGAAATCTTGGAAACCAGCAGCGTCTAAGAATCCACCACCCCATTTCCAGTAACCTTGCACAGGATAAATTAAACCTGTCATAACGATAGCAAATAATAAGAAAGATGATAGTTTCATTCTTTCAGCAACTGCTCCAGAAACAATAGACATTGCTGTTGCAACAAATACAACCTGGAAAAAGAAATCTGATAATGCTGAATAATATACATCTCCGCCACTGGCAATTACGTCAGCAGCCTCGTTATCACCACCTAAGAAAAAACTCACCGCAGGCATAACACCATTTCCATCTGCAGGATACATTAAGTTATAACCTACAATCATATACATGATTGATGCTATGGAATATAGAGCTATATTTTTTGTTAAAATTTCAACTACACTTTTCGAGCTTACCATACCGGCTTCTAGCATCGAAAATCCAGCTGCCATCCACATAACAAATGCACCCATTACTAAGAAGTAAAAGGTATCAAGTGCGTATGCTAATTCAATTACTTGTCCTTCCATAATTTAAACCCTCATAATTAATTTTATAAAGCTTCTGAACCCGTTTCGCCAGTACGAATACGTACCGCTGAATCAAGATTCATGATAAATATCTTACCGTCCCCAATCTTTCCGGTGTTAGCTGAAGCAGTAATAGCTTCAAGAGCTTGATCAGCCATTTCATCTGATACTGCAACTTCAACTTTGACTTTAGGTAAGAAATCAACTACATACTCAGCTCCTCTATAAAGCTCTGTATGCCCCTTTTGTCTTCCAAAACCTTTTACTTCGGTTACAGTTATACCTTGTACACCAATATCTGATAAAGCGTTCCTAACATCATCAAGTTTAAAAGGTTTTACGATTGCTATAATTAGTTTCATTTTTTAATGTACTCCAAAAAAATTTACCTTAAGCATATATTTATATGCATTAACTGTGCCAAAACTTGGCCAACATAAGTCATTATTTTAAACCAGTGATTATCCTTATCTTTTGAAAAAACAAGTCCAGTTTTTTTAAGGTGTTTAAATTATATGCACATTTTTAGTGCATTCTTAAATAGTATACAGTTTGTAAAAAAAAAGGGAAGGTTTTCAACCTTCCCTAATAATGAAAAGCTTTTTTAGGCTTCTCGAGGAGTCTTAAGTTAAGGAGTCTTAAGAATGTAAACCTCTAAATATTTATATTTTATAATCAACTATCAAATTAGAATCCAGTGCTTATTGTCATTACGAATCTAGAAAAGTCACCGTCTTCGTCAGTATCAGAAGCCTGAGCTAATTCTTGTTCAGAAAGTACAAATGCACCACTTAGGTCGAAATCTCCGACAGTTCTAGAGTAACCAATTTCAATGTATTCAGCGTCAGTTTCACCTGTATCATCTTCACTGACTCCCCAATCACCATAAGTGAAGTAAGCACCCATGTATTCAATGGTTGTTGTAAGGATGTCATAATCAACTTCAGATTGATCAGTTAATGTATTTTCACCATTAGAATAATCTAATGAAAGTGATAGATCATCAGTTAAAGCAAAGCTCACACCAACGTTTACTTCATCATAATCATCATCAAATGCAGCTGCACCTTTATCTGTGTAACGATAAATTGTGTAACCAACATAGCCAGATACAGAATCTGTTAGGTCGAATCCAAACCCGGCATAAACATCATACTCAAAACCTCTATGAGATCCTGCTACCCAACCATCTTCTTGTAAATCAGCAAACCATGTGCCTAAGTAAAAGCTACCATATTCAATATCAAATCCACCCATCGCCGAACTACTTGATTGATGAACACCTCTGTAAATATAGTCAGACATAAAACCTAAATTTGCGCTATATGAGATTTCAGAATGACCATCTGCGCTCGCAAACGATGACATTGCTAAAAGCGCAATTCCAGCGGTTGCTTTTTTTAAATAATTTTTAACCATTTTATACTCCTTTTAAATTTATTTTGTAACGTTTAATATATGCAATATTCGTGCCAGAACATGTGATAACTCCCAATAAATAAGTGATTCTTAATGTATTAAAAGAAACTGTAAATAGCTTGTTCTATAAGAAAACATACGATTTTTTGCTTAAACTACATATATATTATAATATTTGTTTATTATAATTTGCAAGTATAGTAATATTTAATTTTGAATTTATAGGTAAAATATAGATACAATATAATATCAAAAAAAATTTTAATGAGTTAATATTGCTCTTAATTCAATCAGAACAAAAAAATATGTTTAAAATTGATCCAAAGAATATCGATGACCTTGCAAATAAAATTAAAGGAGTTTTGCCTGAATCTCTAAAAAGCTCAAAAGAGGAGATGCAAAAAACCTTAAAGTCAGGTGCAGAAGGTGTATTTCAAAAGCTTGATCTTGTTTCCAGAGAAGAATACGACATTCAAGTTAGCCTTTTACAAAAGTGTCAAAAAAAGATCGATGAACTTGAAGCAAAAATTTCAGAGTTAGAAGAGAATAAAACCAACTAAGTTTATTTTATATTTTGGCGAAATAAATCTGAAATTCTTGTTTTAACAGGTTCCATCATAACGCCAGATTCAAATTTCTCTATTTCTTTCTTCATTTGAGCTTTGTTGCTCGCATCAGAAACCTGAATTAAACCTGCCATAGCCATCATCGCGTGTGGAGTGCATTTGTATAAATAAATTCCATTCGTATCAAATTGAACAGTTGTTGATGATTTATATTCAGTATCAAATGGAATACTATCATTAGGAGAAGCTACAGTAACAGCATTATGACCAGCATCTGTCATCTCAAATGTAATGCTGTCACATGTGTTAATTTTAATAAACGCGGGCTCAAAAACCATTGGACCCTGGCTCCCCTCATTTAGCATTTTAACTACATGAGTTGTATTATTTGAATTTGAATCACAACGTAGCTCTCTTACAGAGCTAACGGATGACACCTCTAAATTTTCAGCGAAATCGGTTGAACCAGAATAATTTAACTTTCCAACAGGCTCAATTCTGCTAACAACATTATTGTTGGTGAATTCATCATTAGCTCTTTTATCTGGAACAATGATTTGAGCAATAAAAAAAATAACAAAAAAGGTAATTGAAAGTACTCCCATTACACCTAAAAAAACAGTCATAAATTGTTTATCGTTCATAAAATATTTTTCCTTTTTTTAAACTATAGTTATATTTGTTTGAGAGCGCCCAATAGGAATTGAACCTATACATTCAGCTCCGGAGGCTGACGCTCTATCCATTTAAGCTATGGGCGCATTATTCGTATTTTGCCCTATTTTCACGCTCTATACCTATAATATATTCAGATATTTCTATCATTCTGTCGTAGGTTTTTGCCATACTACCAGAAATTTTATATTTATTATTTATAATAATTGCTGGCACACTACCTATTTTATAGGTTTCTAACATATAATTTGCCTCTTGAACTTTTTTTGAAACCTCATCAGATAATAAAATTTCTTTAGCCTTTTCAACATCAATATTTTGACTGTCAAAAAAGTTCATTATTGTTTCTATTGAATTAAATTTTCTTTGTTGTTCATGAAAAGCATAAAAAAAGTTTTGATGAAGCTCTGAATAATTATCAAATTTTTTAAAAGTATAAAAAACTCTTGCGTGAAGTAACCAAGGCTTATTAAATACAACGGGCATATTAACGAATTCAATATCGTTTTCATCTTTTAACTCCCATTTGGATAAATATTCATCAAAGATATAACAGTGTGGGCATCCATACCAAAATGCCTCGACTACTTGTATTTTGTCATTTTGTTTTTGCACATAAGAACTTGGATCGTCAAGTATTAATTCAAAATCAACACCTTCTGTAAATTCTTCATTTGCAAAAAGTAATGAAGAGAAAAAAAGATAAGTGAGTAAAATTTTTTTTAACATAATGTGATGATGAAATTTAATACAGGCCTTGAAGATATTCTGATAATGCTTTCATCTCTGAATTTGATAACCTAAAAGAGATACTACTCATCATAGAATAATTTTTACCCATGGAATTTCTATCATCATAGCCTTCTTTGTAATTTTTTAATCTATTCAAAGTATAAATTGCATGCTGACCTGAGATTTTAGGATAACCTGTTCTATCAATACCTAACCCTTTGGGTCCATGACAGGAAATACAAGCTGGGACTGCTCTATCTTCTATACCACCACGATAAATTTTTTGTCCGAGTTTAATCACACTATCGTCAGCTGTTAAAACACCTTTTTTAGCTTTTACGTTGTTATAGTAACTTGCCAAATCATAAATATCTTCGTCAGTTAAACCCATGGCTTGCGAACTCATTAAAGCATTATTTCTCACACCGTCTCTAAATGCATAAAGCTGCTCGACTAGGTACTTTTTACTTTGTTGGGATAAATTTGGCCACTCGGGATTATTACTATTTTCAATCCCATGACATGCTGTACATACCATTGCTTTTTTCTCACCAGATTTTATTGCAGCCTCATCAGCACCTACAAAATTTGGAAAAAATAAAAACATTATGCAAGCAAATATTGCTGCCCTAATAGGTTTATTGTACATCGATTCTCCTTAATTTATTTCATATTTCCGTTTAGAACATTGTATACTATTTTAGAAAAAACCAATATACATAATGGGAGAAAAATGCCCTTAATCATTAAAAAATCAGATTTTGTTAAAAGCGCAACTAATCCATCTCATTTTCCAGATGATATTTATTCAGAATTCTGTTTTGCAGGTAAATCTAATGCTGGGAAATCAAGTATGCTAAACAAAATCTGTAATAGAAAGAAATTAGCGATCACTAGTAAAACACCTGGGAGAACACAACTCATTAATTTTTTTATAATCAATAATAGTATGAGTTTCGTGGATATACCTGGGTATGGCTTTGCTAACGCTCCAAAAAATATTAAGTTGTCTTGGGAAAAGATGATAATAAATTACTTAGAAAATAGAAAAAATATTTCAGCTATGTTTATCGCTGTAGACATTCGTAGAGGTATTGAAAAATTAGACAAAACAATGATTACTTTATGCCAAAATTATAATATTAAAACAAATATAATAATAACAAAATCAGATAAAGTAAGTAAAAGTGAGAGATCAATAATGAAACAAAAAGTTAAAAAAGAGCTACAAGAATTTAACAATGTAGCTAATATTGAAACTTTTTCATCTAAAAATGGCGATGGGGTGAGTGAGGTACTAGAGATTATTGGAGGTTTAAAAAATTAGGGTTAATGGGCATTACCCCAATTATCTTCGATGCCAAAATTCACTTCTAAAGGTAAATCCAATGTTATACAGTTTTGCATAAGATTTACAATAACCTCAATTTCAGAATCAATATCATTCTCTGAAATTTCAAAAACTAATTCATCATGAACCTGCATTATCATTTTTGTCTTTGATTTTTTTTCTGCCAACCATTTATCTATTTCTATCATCGCTATTTTTATGATATCGGCTGCAGTACCTTGAACTGGAGCGTTAATAGCAGTTCTTTCAGCATAACTTCTTCTCTGGGCTTGTTTAGAATTAATTTCAGGCAAATATAATTTTCTGCCTAAAAGTGTTTCAACATAACCATGTTGTTTTGCAAAAGTCTTTTTTTCTAACATATAAGATTTAATTTTTGGATATCTATTAAAGTAGATATCCATATAATCTTTTGCTTCAGGGATTGAAATTCCCAATTGTTTTGACAAGCCAAAAGACGACATTCCGTAAATTAAACCAAAATTTATAGCCTTTGCTGATCTTCTATCCTCAGACGAAACTTTGTTAACATCAACACCAAAAATTTCAGATGCTGTAAACGAATGTATATCAATTTTATTCTTAAATGCCTTTAATAGATTTTTATCACCCGATAAATGTGCCATTATTCTTAGCTCTATCTGAGAGTAATCTGCCGCAAAAATTTTTTTTCCTTTGTCAGCAATGAATGCATTTCTAATTTTCTTACCTTGAGCACTTTTTATTGGAATATTTTGAAGGTTCGGCTCCGTTGATGATAACCTGCCTGTAGAAGTAATTGCCTGCTGATAAGATGTATGAACTCTTCCTGTAATCTTAGAAATTTGTAGTGGTAGCTTATCCGTATATCCAGTTTTGAGTTTATTTAATGATCTGTAATCTAAAATTAATCTTGGCAAATCATAGCTTTCAGAGAGATACTGCAAGGTATCTTCGTCAGTAGACGGCTTCCCTGTTGGGGTTTTTTTTGATATTGGAATTTTTAAATCTTCATACAATATTTCTTGTAGTTGTTTTGGAGAATTTAAATTAAACTCTTTCTCTGTAATTTTAAAACATTTTTTTTCAATTTTTTTTAGTTCTAAATCAAGTTCTTTACTTAATTTATTAAGCGTTTTTGATTCGACTAGGACACCATTCCTTTCTATATTTGATAGTATTGGCACCAAAGGCATCTCTATATTTTTATAAACTTTTATAATATTTTCATCTTTAGAGACTTTTGCCCATAAATAATTATATAGTTCATAACTTACTAAGACATCTTCACATGAGTATTCAGCAGCAGTTTCGATATCTACTTTTGAAAATGGAATTTGTTTTGCACCTTTTCCAGCAATATCCTCATAATGAATTGTTTTATGTGACAAATATTTTTCTGCAGCATTATCTAGCCCATGCCTTATAGCAGTTGAATCATAAACATATGATAGCAGCATTGAATCATGCTCAATACCATTTAAAATGATATCGTAATTTCTTAATACGTTCCTATCATATTTAAGATTATGACCAACTTTTTTTATTTTATGTGTTTCCAGAATTGGTTTTAAGTTTTCTAACACAAATTTTTTAGGTAATTGCTTATACTTTGACTGATCCTCATGTAATAACGGAATATAATAGGCTTTTTTTGAATCACACGCTAGAGATATTCCTACTATTTTAGCCTCTATGTAGTCTAGACTGGTTGTCTCAAGATCAAAAGATATGAATTTCTTTTTTTCTATTTCTTTTATAATTTTTAAAAATAATTTCTTATCTGAAACTATATTATAGTTTATTTGTACTGTATTTTTTTTATTATTTTTTTCTCTATTTTCATTGCCATCATTATCATTTATTTCATTTTTTAATAAGGAATTTAATTCTAGGCTTTTATAGATTTTAATTAAACTCTCTTTTTTTGATTCTTGTTTTTTTAAATCATTTAGAGATAAAGAAATTTCAACATCTTGCCTAATAGTTGCAAGAGTTTTAGATAATTGCAATTTATCTGGGTTAAGCTTAATTGCTTCCCCAACTTTACCAGGGATCAAATCTTTTTGTTTTATAATTTTCTCTGTATTTCCATATTGATTTATTAATTTTGAAGCAGTTTTTCCTCCAACACCAGGCACACCTGGGATGTTATCCGACTTGTCTCCAACAAGTGCTAAATAATCTATAATATTTTCTGGTACAACGCCAAATTTTTTCTTCACTCCTTTTATATCCATAATTTCTAAAGTAATTGGATTAATAATCGTCACTTTATCGTTTACAAGTTGGGCAAAGTCCTTATCACCCGAAAAGATCTTAACTTCTGGAATGGTTTTGAACTTATTTGACAATGTCCCGATAACATCATCAGCTTCTACATCATTTATTATGATCGGTGGGTAACCCATATAATCCAATATTTCGTAAAGTTTGGGAATCTGTTCTATGAGTTCAGGGGGCATTGCAGACCTATTAGCTTTGTATTCACTATATATTTTATGTCTAAAGTTTTTTCCTTTTGCATCAAAGACTAAACCTATATGTTTAGGATTAAAATCCTCTATAATTTTATTTAATGCCTTCAGAAACCCATGAATGGCTCCTGTATTTTCGCCTTTTGAATTTTTTAAAGGAGGCAAAGCATGATATGCCCTATATAAGTAGGCTGTTCCATCTATTAACACTAAATAATCAGCTTTTTGTTTTCCATTCATGCGTTCATTATTCTATAATCATTTGAAAAATATTATAAGAATCCTATGTCTGTTTATACACGACTTACAAAAGAAGAACTAGAACAATTACTATCTCAATATGATATAGGTAATCTTGTCAATATTGAGGGTATAAACGAAGGTATTACAAATTCGAATTTCTATTTAACTACTACAAAAAGTAAATTTATATTGACGATTTTTGAAGAACCAAATTTAAATTTAGAATATGCAATAGATTTAATGGATATGCTTTCAGTCAACCAAATTAGTTGTCCTATACCCATAAAAACAAGAAAAGGACTAACAATAATAAATGTCAAGAATAAACCAGCATCAATATTTAGTCTGTTACCCGGGAAAACTATTTCGAGTAATATTCCAACAATTAATATGTGTAAAGAAATTGGAAATACAATAGGAAGAATTCATGTAAATTCTAAAAAATTTCACAAATATGATCTTGGTTTAAGAAGCAGTACTTGGTTTGAAAAAACTTCTAAAAAATTGCGCGATGTTTTAGATGATGAAGATATAAATTTAATTAATAAAGAAATTGAAAATCAAATATATTGCACAAACACAAAGCTTCCAAGCGGAGTTATTCATTCAGATTTATTTAGAGATAACGCTATGTTCCATAATAACAAATTAAGTGGAGTGATAGATTTTTACTATGCATGTAATGGGTATTACCTTTATGATTTAGCAATTATCGTAAATGATTGGTGCTTAACCAAAGATTTAGGGATTGATTATGAACGACAGAGTGCTCTTATGCTAGCTTATAATGATGTAAGAAAAATAGAAGACCTTGAAAAAGATATGTGGCCAAATGTTTTAAGACATGCTGCTTTAAGATTTTGGTTATCAAGATTGCATGACAAGTTTTTTCCTACCGATGGGGAAATTACCCATCAACTTGATCCAAATGAATTTAAACAAATTCTTATCAATAGAATTGAAACTCCCTATATCTTAAAAATATAGTTTTTATGAAAAAAATATCACATATAATCGACCTTTTTAATGAAAAAATTGGAATACTCACTTCATATCTTGCAATACCTTTAATTTTAATTACGTTCTTCGTAGCTTTTATGAGATATGCTCTCGATTTTGGGAGTATTGCAATTCAAGAAATAACTATTTATTTACATGCCTTAATATTTACAGTAGGAGCATCATATACATTAAAAAATAATATGCACGTCCGCATAGATATTTTCTATAATAAATTTTCTGATAACTTAAAAAAAAATATAAACTTATTTGGTACTATATTTTTCTTGCTACCTTCATGTATATTAATTTTTATCACAAGTTTTAATTATGTAATTTCTTCTATTATACTTCTAGAATCCTCAAAGGAAGCTGGTGGTTTACCAATATTATATATCTTAAAATCCTACATATTGTTAATGGTGTTTACATTATTTTTACAAGCTATATCTGAGATTATAAAAAATTGCAGAAAGGAGTTATAGAAATGCTTGCAATTTTATTATTTGTAATGGTAATTCTTGTCTTAATGCTTGGATATCCCGTAGCTTTCACTCTTTCTGGAGTATCTATTTTATTTGCTTTAATTTGCAGTCTTACAAATAATTTTGATTTATCAATCTTATATGCTTTACCAAGTAGAATATTTGGAATTATTACAAATGAAACTTTAGTGGCAATTCCAATGTTCATATTCATGGGCATAATGTTGGAGAAGTCAAAAATTGCCGAGAAGCTTTTAGATTCTATGGCTGCTTTATTTAAAAATATAAAAGGTGGTTTAGGAATTTCTGTAATAATTGTTGGGGCATTATTGGCCGCTAGTACCGGAATAGTAGGAGCGACCGTTGTAACTATGGGACTCCTTTCATTGCCAATTATGATGAAGCAAAAGTACAACACAAAAATTGCAACTGGGACTATTCTAGCCTCTGGTACCCTGGGCCAGATAATTCCCCCATCAATTATATTAATCTTATTGGGTGATGTGATTTCATCATCATATCAAGAAGCCCAAAATATGCTTGGCATATTTTCACAGGAAAGCGTTTCTGTTGGTGATTTATTCGCTGGGGCAATATTTCCTGGGCTTATTTTGGTGAGCTTTTATATAATTTACATATTATATATTGCAAATTTCAAACCTGATTTAATTCCAGAGAAAAAATTTGAAAAAAAGTTTAGCTTAAAAGAAATTATTCTCTCACTTTATTCGCCCCTATTCTTAATATTAATTGTCCTAGGCTCAATAATTTTAGGAGTTGCTACTCCAACAGAAGCTTCATCATTTGGAGCCATAGGATCTGCATTGCTGGCATTAATAAATAAGAATTTTAATAAAGGAATATTAAAAGAAGTTCTAATAAAAACCTCAAAAATAACTAGCATGATATTTATATTATTAATTGGCGCAACAATATTTTCTTTAGTATTTAGAGGATTAGAAGGAGATATTTTTATCAATCATGCGTTATCAAGTCTTCCAGGCGATGTTTATGTAAAACTGGCAATTGTTATGCTTGCAATATTTATATTAGGTTTCATATTGGATTTTATAGAAATTACATATGTTGTGGTGCCAGTAGTTGCGCCAATACTTTTATCTATGGGTCTAGATCCAATATGGTTAGGAATTTTAATTGCTATAAATCTTCAAACATCCTTTTTAACACCACCATTTGGATTTGCTATCTTCTACCTCAAAAGTGTAATTCCCAGTGATATAGAAACATTTGATATTTATAAGGGAGTGATACCATTTATTTTAATTCAGTTAATAACTATTATTTTAATAATAATAGTTCCAGAGATTACAACATGGTTGCCTCAAAAGATTTTTGGCTAACAAAAAATTAATTACTAAGTTCGTCTTGCTGCTCTGTTATTCCGCCTTCCCAGCCTTCAGAAACGCCAGTATAAGCTGTATCTCTAACTAGAGTATATGTATCAAATGCATTGAAACATACTACTGTGAAAATAACCCCTGCTATGCCAGCAATTAATCTTTTTTGCATTCTTTGATTCTTGGCAACTTTAATTTGGTAAATAATTAAGCCAGTTCCTGAATAAACACATATTACATAAAATAAAATTGTTGGCATGTATCTCATACCAAACTCTAAAATACCTGTAAAAACAGTTACTGCGCCAATTAAGGCTAGAACCATCCCAATGCAAGCTGGTATTAAAGGAACCTGTGATTCTTTAACAAAGCAATATATTATATAGATGCCAAATAATGCATTCAGAAATAACCAAAATACTTGAACTTGAGGATCAACAATAAAACCAGGAGCTTTAAATATACCTCCAATAGCTACTGCGTAAGCTGCACCTAAAGTAAAAATTGCGTATTGAAGTAATCTAGATTTCTTTATATTTATTGAAAACCATAAAATTTGTCCAGCGACAATAGAATTAAGCAATAAAATTGAATAATTAAGCCATTGATTTAATAGTAATTCTTGCATGTTCTC
>CENJ01156160.1_pt1 | contig 19557 bp, 22 predicted proteins | sample 356161 | NCBI WGS metagenome assembly CENJ01 (sample SAMEA2619531, study PRJEB7988) | marine metagenome | biome: marine biome (ENVO:00000447); feature: surface water layer (ENVO:00002042); material: "saline water (ENVO:00002010), including plankton (ENVO:xxxxxxxx)" | depth 5 m
TTAAAAAAAGAATCATTTACAAAATCAATTACAGAGGTCCAAGTTTCGTCAAAATTTTTATTAGTAATTACAGAATTTTTAAAATTAGTATCGTTAATATTTGGTGGAACATATTTACCAACATTTTCTGTAAGGGTTTTTTTTTCTACTGCACACGACGAAAGAAAAATTGTTATAACCAGAGATGAAAGAAACTTTTGCATATTCATTATATATGAATATTAATTACAAAACTCAAGCAATGATATGATTTTAAATTAAAATGTTATTTTTTTAGTTGTTATTTAAGTTTCTCAACTTAAAATGTTGCATTAGTAATTTACTTTTTTGGTGGATATTTGAAACTCAAAAAAACTGCAATCAAAAATCCTGTTATATATAAAGATAGAAAAACAGAACTTGGAAGATTAAAAAAAATTATTTTTGATAAATATTTACTGAGAAAAGTTTGATCTGTAATGACTCCCCTAAGATTGTTCTCCAAAACAGTCAAGGGGCAAATAATACCTAAAGAGCTTTCAATTGTGACAAATCCCATAAGAAATAAATGTGTATATCTTATTTTTTTTATACTTACCCAAGTCCAATTTTTATAATAACCATATGGAATTAGTACAAAAAGACTAATTATAAAAAAAACAATTAAGCAATGAATTATTAGAATTAAGTCAGCTATTTGCATATTTTAATACGTTAAATAATTCCAAACTTTACTTGCCACTTTCTAGGAGTCTTTTCTTTTTTTTAGTCCCTTTCATCATAGCTCCACTCATTTTATCTTCACTTTTTATAACTCTAAAACAAAGAATAATTATCAATCAAGAATTTTTATCATATCAATTAGCTACAACAAATTAGCCAAATGTTTTTCAATTTAAGTCGCAAGTTCTATATATGTAAATGTTTTTCTGCTTAATATTCTTTGATTATATTCTAATTTTTTATTTAAAACCTGTACCTTCAATAATTTTTCACTTGTTTAATTTTCTCCATTTTTTTGGAATGATAAATGTACCTTTCCACATACCCAGACTATTTTTTGCAGCAAACTCTTCATCAGAAATGTAGTCTTTAGAATAATCTCTATAAGCTAGGGCCCACCCATTTCTTACTAATTCTTTATTAAGATTAGTATTCCCAACAAAACATTCAGCAACAATACGTTTATATCTATCAACATCTTTTTTTTCACACCTAACGAATTGACTGCCAATGAGTGAAATTAAAAAATTTTTTGATTTTAATCCACAATTATAATTTTTATTATTAATTTGACAAAATTGTCTTATCTCAGGTGCATCAATGCCATGCAATCTGTATTTTATTTTATCAATGTGGATAGTATCGCCATCAACAATTCTTATGTTGTAAATTGGCCTAGTAATGTTAATTTGACTACTCTCTAAACCAGTGACATCAGACACATAACATAGTGGTTCATGGCCTCCAGGTTTTGAATAGGCACTTTTCTTACCACATTTGTTACCGTTACTCATTATTGAATAAGGACAAGGACATTTCCCTGGATAATTTGCTATAGATTCTCTAATCATTTGCTCTGGTGTTTTGGCTAAAGTTTGGTTTCCCGTACAAAATAGAAAACAATGAATAAGATAAAAAAATAGAATTATAACTTTATTACAATGTGAATCGGCAAATGAACACTTATACATATAAATTATTATATATAATATTTTTATATAATCCGAGTAAAAGCGAATATAATTTAAGAATTTTTCTAAGGTAAATTTTTTTTCAGAAAAATTAATAATTGTCTAAATAATCCCTTTATATTTAGAACATTACCTACTCTTATTGCCTTTTACCCTTTTTCTAACTTAGGTCAGTGAAGTCAGGATAATTTTTTAATAAAAATAAATATTTAATCAATTATTTCAATTATTTATATATACTTTTGTATGTTTTGCATTAAGCTTAACGTTATTATTGCATAGAGAGTTTATTTAAGACCACACTTTTGTAAACCTTTGTTAACGTATCTTTGCCCTTTTTCTTCAACTTTCAAATTGTGTTTATCGTACTGTAGTTGAGTGCTTTCCTTAGAAAAATAATTTTTTTCATATTTATTTAAAAAGCTTTTTTGTAATTTTTTTAGTTTTTCATATTTAACCATTTCTTCATTTTCTTTACTTTTTTCACTTGCTAATTGCAGCAAAGTAATGCAACCCAGATCCTTCTCCTCTATGGTCTTGGCATTAAGCGTTAATTGGGAACTTAAAATTAATGAAAACAGGAGAATTATAAAAGAAGAAGTATTTTTCATAGTTGTATTTTATATATCTAAAGTACAGAAAAGTCATTACTAATTAAAAAGTTTTTTTTAAAATTTCAATACTAGGCCCCTAAAGAATCTTTAGCTTTTTCTAATTCATCAATATCGTTAATTTCATTAAATGACGCATAATTTAAAATATCGCCAGTAGAGCTAAAAAATAATGGAACAGCAGTGGCAGCATCCCACAATTTCGCTGCTAAAGACAAGCCTGATAATAATTTTCCAAAAAGGTCTCCAGAGCCCGTTTTAATAAAATTAACCAAAGAATACGATTCAAATCCTAGCTGCACTAACACTTTTATACCATTAATATAAAAGGGAAATCCTTTTTTTAGTTCGTTTTTTGATTCTTCGTTCAAAATAATTCTTTTTTTCATTTTTTTGTTAATTATTCTTTGGTGTTCTTGAGTTTGAACTAAAATTTTCTTTAAATTATCTTTTCCAAGAAGTGAACCTTTACTTAAACTTTCAGCATATTTTTTGGTTGCAAGTGCAGCCTCTTTCTCTCCGAGAGCATTTAAGAAATGAAATTGTGCCTGATTAAAAAAAAGTATTGCCTGCTGCATTTTTGGATCACGTAAAGAGTTGAATAATTTATTTGAATAATCCTTAGCACTTATATTAGTTTTTTCGATTTGTTCGTTATAAGAATCATAAGTTTTGTTTAAATTGTAATTATTAATGGTTTGCGATTTAGAACTATTTACCGAACTAAATGACTTGTTGTCTTTTAAATTTTGCTTGTTGTATTGCTTTAACTCACGTGTATTTAGATTTCGAGCATATTCTTGTTGCCTCTTTACTTCTTCCTGAACTTTTTTTATTTCAGCATTTTGTTCTATTCCTTGTTCTATTCTATCTCTTTCATATTCTTTTACTCTTTCCAGACCTTTTTTTGTGTAGTATTTAAATTCTTTTTCACAGGTAAATTTTGGATAACCCTCTTTTTCTCTAAGATATCTTTGATTTGGATTAGTACCGCAATAAATTTCTTTTTGTCTTTCTCTTATGAAATTATAATTAGCATCTAACTTATCTTGTCGTAATTTTCCAAGATCAAAGTAATAATCTTTCATTACAGTATTAGGATCCACTCCATTTGCGATCCTGCAAAAGAGATTAGAATCTAATATTCGTTTCGCTACTGACCCAATTTTTTTTGCATATCTATTAGATGCAAAAAGACTTTCTTCGTCGTACACGATTTTATTTGATTTATCAAATAAACTTTTTGTTGATACTGCATTAGTTAAATAACTAGGTTTTGTAAAATCATCGCAATCATATTTTCGTGTAAATCTAACACCATTATTACTCCATCCCCCCTCCCCTAAATCTTGTTTTTTAAAATACTCCGTATGTCCACCACCTTGAACAACAGCGTGTGTGTCTTTTTTTTTTATGCTATCTAGATTTGAAAATGATATACTAACTGAATTATCTGTCCAACTTCCAGGATTTCCAAACCCAGTTAATACTAAATTTTCATTTTTTGCTTTATCACATATGTCTAAAGTTGTTTTAATAAGATCTGGGACAGCCTGGTATTGTTTAAATTTTTCCCCTGACAGTATTTTCAAATTTTCAAGACTACAACTTTCAAATTGTTCTTGTATTTTTTCCTCTTTATTTACGAGTTTATTATATCCAAACTCACTATCTATTTGGTCATCTCTTGTATTTTGTGAAAAACTTTTTAATGGTTGTAATGTTTCCTCTAATTGTGATTCAAATTCTTTGTAAGATTCTGTTCGTTGATTATTATCTACTTTTGGATAGGATTTTTCTATAATTTTTACCAAACTTTTTGCCTTCGAATGTTTTACAATAATTGCATCATTTAAATTAGACGTGCAGTAAAAACTAAAATTTAAATCTATTTTTCCTGTTTTAACTTGATTATTCTCAAAATTTATAGAATCAACGCAATTATCGTAAAATTCGAATCCATTTTGGTAAATTTCGTTTTTTGTATAATAACTTAATAGTTTTTGATTATTTTTTTCACACTCAGCATCTAACAGATTTATAACAAATTTGTCGTCAATTTTATATTCCATAATGTTATTATCTTCACAGAAACCTATTTCATCATGTTTAAGAACTTTCTCAAAATTAGACTTATTGTTATTATCTCTTGGAATTTCAGCAATTTGGTTTGCTTTTGTAAATCCTGCTAAAATGCAAAAAGATATTAAAACTAAACTTTTTCCCAATTACCTTCGCTGTTTCTGCACATGTTGATAGATTTAATTATGTCCTTATCATCCGTACTTATTTTTTGTTTAATTGTTCTGCAGTTCTTTTTTTCTTGCATAAAACTTTTAGTTATTTCAACTTCCCCTTTAGTGTTAATGTTCTCACTACTTGTCCAACTTTGAGTTTCATTATCTTCTGCATTATCAAGCGCAGAAATAGTAAGTTCACTAAATTCTTTCTGTTCTTTCACGCTTAGATAATCCACCACTTCTGTCGCAATGTACGTTCCAATCATTGCTCCTGCTGCAGTTGCTAATAATTTGCCCACTCCACCTCCAATTTGATTTCCAACAACAGCTCCTGCACCAGCTCCAATTAATTGGCCTAATAAACGATTGTTCTCATTAGATGCACATGAATTTAAAAACATAAGGGTTAAAAAAATTAAAATTATTTTGTTCATATTTTTCCTTTAATCAGACTGTACTATTTAACAATATTATAAAATAATAAGGATCACAAACAGTTTTATGTAAAGTTTTCTTTAAATTCAAAAAATATCATTTTGTTTTAAACTCTAAAAAAATATATGTAAGATATTGATTTAATATTCTATATTTAAACAATGATACCTTTAAAAGATGATAATCCAACTAAAAATACAAGTTATCTTCGCATACTAATTATTGTTATTTGTAGTATAATTTTTTTGGTTCAAATAAGCCTAGATAATGACTATTTAATTTCATATTTTGGTTTCAAACCTGCAAGCTTATTCACAAGTACTTTTTATTATGAAACTTTTAATCCAATTTTAACCATATTTACCTCAATGTTTATGCATGCAGGATGGTTGCATTTCCTTGGCAACATGCTTTACCTCTGGATTTTCTCTGATAATATAGAGGATGCTCTAGGGAGAAAAAAATTCATTGTTTTTTATTTACTATCTGGCGTATCAGCGGCTATCTTTCAATCCTTGATTGATTTGGATTCTAATATACCAATGATTGGTGCTTCAGGGGCTATTGCCGGCGTTTTAGGTGCTTATATGTATATTTACCCAAAAGCAAAAATATTGATTTTAGTACCTTTATTGATCTTCTTTTTTACTATAAGGCTTCCAGCATTGATAGTTCTTGGTTTTTGGTTTGTAATTCAATTTCTAAACATGACACTCATATATGATAATAACTCCAATGTAGCGTGGATGGCTCATATAGGTGGGTTTTTGTTTGGATTAATTTATTCAATTTTTTTTGTTAAGAAAAAAAAGAAGGGCAACTCTATTTTTTTAAAATAAAATGTCTGACCTCTAAACCTAGAGGCCAGTTTAAATTTTAGTTAAACAGAGCTAAAGCTTTGTCAAGTATAACTTCTGACTCCTCTACTTTTCCCGAATTTAGGGCAATTAAAGCCTCATTTTTAAGCTTTAAAATTTTAACGATTTGTGCTTTAGATAAGTTTTCTGAAGTTTCTAATTGAGATTCAATTTTTGCCATCGAGGAATAAGGACAAGCAAATGCCTGAATGGAAAAAAACAAACTTACAGTTGATATAATAGCAAATTTTTTCATAAATACTCCTTTATTGATATTAATGTATATAATATTTTTTATTTTTCCACTTTTTTTTCGATTATATTTCATTTAAATCTTGATTTGATAAAATTTATTCTTGGTTAATTATGTTGATTGAAATCTTTTTACAAAATCTTCTTAAAACTTTTATTGCAATAGATCCTATCTCTTTGATTCCAATCTTCGCCACCTTCACTTTGGGATTAAATCAAAGAGATATTATTAAATTAACATTTTTAGTTTTTACTATTTCATCTTCAGTGTTAATATTTTTTACACTATATGGAAGTCATTTCCTTCTTTTCATGAATATATCGTTGTCATCCTTTCAAATAGCTGGTGGATTATTTTTATTATTTATATCTTTTGAAATGGTTTTTGAGAAACGTTTGGAAAGAAAAAAAAAAATTACAAGTAATATTGAAAATGAAAAACAGATCAATAATTTAGCTGTTTTCCCAATATCGATTCCGCTAGTCGTTGGGCCTTCTGCAATCACTCTTTCAGTTTTAATTTCAAAAGACTTTGAATACAAGTTAGTAAATTTACTCACAAATATATTACCAATTTTCCTAATTCTTTTATTCACATCAATTTTAATTTTTTTTTCAAACTATATTTTCGGAAAGTTAAATAAAACCTTAATAAAGATCTTACAAAAAATTTTTGGGCTAATTCTTGGAGCAATGTCTGTTGAATTTATTATTAGTGGATTAAAAGAAATCTTTTGATAAGATTAGTAAATTTATAATATAAAACGTAAAATTATAATAGAGGATTTTTTATGAGTAATGAAGATAATTGTTGTCTTGGTCCCGGTTATGCTTCTCCATTGGAAGCAATAAAAGCACCAAAAGAAAAATTAGTTTACACGATTTGTATCTATACTGGAAGTGATATTAAAAAACCTGATTATTTAGCTACAATTGATGTACATACTAAAAGTCCCTCTTACGGAAAAGTAATTCATAGGACAGAATTAGGTGAATTTGGTGATGAACTCCATCATATGGGGTGGAATGCTTGTTCATCATGCCATAATGATAATACTATGAGCAGAAACTACCTGATTATACCCGGGTTACAAAGTTCAAATTTTTATATTGTAGATACATCAACCAATCCAAAAAAGCCATTTTTGTATAAAACAATATCGGGAAAAGAAATTAAATCTAAAACAAATTTATCTTCCCCACACACTGTGCATTGTTTAGGTTCAGAAATAATTGTATCTATGTTAGGAGACGCAGATGGAAATGCTCCAGGAGGATTTCTTCATTTAAATAAAGATTTTGAAATTATTGGCAGATGGGAAAATGATATGAGCGGTATGAATTTTGGGTATGACTTTTGGTATCAACCAAGACATAATGTTATGGTCTCAAGCGAATGGGGTGCTCCGAAAACATTTATGCCAGGATTTAATTTAGATGACGTTGCCAATAATAATTATGGAAGGCATATTCATTTCTGGAATTTTGAAGAAAAGAAAATCACTAATTCAGTTGATCTAGGTCCAGAGGGTTTAATTCCTTTAGAAGTAAGATTTCATCATAATCCAGATTCAAGCCATGGCTTTGTAGGAGCCGCTCTAAGTTCAAATATTTTTCATTGGTATAAAAATGATAATGGTAAATTTGATGTAAAAAAAGTGATTGATGTAGCATCTATTGATAATAAAATTCTTCCTGTACCGATGCCGGGACTTATCACAGATATCTTGGTCTCAATGGACGACAGGTATTTATATTTTTCAAATTGGTTACATGGTGACTTAAGGCAATATGATATATCTGATCCTTTTAATCCAAAACTAACCGGTCAAGTATGGATTGGAGGCTTGCTAGGAAAAGCAAATATTGTTAATGGAAAAGAGGTTAATGGAGCACCTCAAATGATTCAACTCTCTCTTGATGGTAAAAGACTTTTCGTTACCACATCTTTATTTTCTTCTTGGGATAATCAATTTTATCCAAAAATGAATAGTACCGGTGGAATGATGTTAATTGTAGATTGCGACAATGAAAAAGGTGGAATGAAAATTAGAGATGATTTCTTAATTGATTTTGGAAATGAGCCAAACGGTCCTTCTCGTGCCCATGAAACGAGATATCCAGGGGGAGATTGTTCATCTGACATTTGGGTATAAAATTCTAAAATAAACTACATTTTTTGGGCATAACTTACTTTTTTCTTTGAATAAGTTATTGAATTTTTAGTTAGAGTTTTTTAATTAATCAGTAAAACAAGTTATTTTTTTTTAACTATAGCATTATAGTCTAAATATCGAACTAAAAAATGCTTGTGTAGTTTTTGCGAAGAAATCCAATGTTTTATTTAATATAAATCACACAATGAATTTAATTTATTTTTATTCCTTAATCTATAATTATAACGAACAATTCTATAAGGTAATCCCTAAATGAAAAAGATCACACTTAGAGAATTATTTTACACTTTTAAAAAGGAACATATTTTCTTAAATAGAAAAACTCTTTACAATATATTTTTATCACTCAAAACTCAAATTCCTGAACTTTTAGACTCCCCTGTAGATAGCATCCAAATTTACCAGCTTACTTATAGAACTTATTTTAGAAAAAGAAGAAATAAGATTTTTTTTTATACATATTTGATGATTTTAATTGAATTTGCATTAAAATTTCAGTTAATTTCTAAATCTAATAAAAAATTAGTGAATGATATAAAAAAAGTTATTTAGATGAATAAATCAATGGAATTCCAATATAGTTATCTAAATCTGCCTGAAATTTTTTTTACTGTTCTAAATCCTACACCAGTTTTGAAACCCGAAATTCTTTTGTATAACAATAATCTTGATAAAAAACTTAATTTAAATTTTCTTAATCTAAATCATGAAAAAAGATCATTACTATTGTCTGGAAATGAATTACCAAAAAATCTTAAACCCTTTGCGCAAGCATATGCTGGTCATCAGTTTGGAAATTTTACAATTCTTGGTGATGGAAGAGCGATTATAATAGGAGAGATTTTGACTCAAAAAAAAAAAAGATATGATATTCAATTTAAAGGCTCTGGTCTTACTCCTTATTCTAGAAATGGAGATGGTAGAGCAGCGATAGGACCAATGTTGAGAGAGTATTTAGTAAGCGAGGCAATGTTTAATTTAAACATAAAGACTTCAAGATCTTTAGCAGTAGTAAGCTCAGGGGAATATATATACCGTGAAAAAAAGGTTAAAGGAGCTATTTTGACTAGAATCGCGGAATCACATATAAGAATAGGAACATTCCAATATGCAGCAATAAAGTCTATTCTAGCTCTAAAGAAATTAACTGATTATACAATTAAAAGACATTATCCATCTTTAATTAAAAATGAAAATCCTCCTTTGGATTTACTTAAAGAGCTATCAATCGTTCAAATAAGGTTAGTAGTAGATTGGATGAGAGTTGGATTTATTCATGGTGTCATGAATACCGATAATGTCACTCTTTCTGGTGAAACAATTGATTATGGCCCATGTGCTTTTATGAATCATTATCATCCAATGACTACTTTTAGCTCAATCGATTTCGGAAAAAGATATTCTTTTGGTAATCAAGGAAATATGATTCTTTGGAATCTTGTGCGTTTTGCAGAGAGCCTAATACCCTTGATTCATGAGGATGAGAAAAAGGCAATAAAATTAGCACAATCCGTAATCGAAAATGTCCAAGATATTTTTAAAACTAAATGGATAAAAATGATGAAACTAAAAATGGGATTTTTAGGTAATGATAAAAATGATCTAAAATTAGTAAATAAGTTACTTGAGTTAATGAATAAATTTAAATTGGATTATACAAACACTTTTAGAAATCTCTCTAATCATAATTTTGATTTATTAACTGAACATAAAAACAAAGATATCAAAGATTGGTATCAGGCATGGAAGAAAAGAGTAGATAAAAATTCTCATAACTTACAATGTACATTTAATAAAATGAAGAAAACAAATCCTTTGATAATTCCAAGAAACTTAATCGTAGAGGATGTACTAAGTGAAGCTGAAAAAAATGATAATTTAAAGCCTTTAAATGATTACTTGAAGATTTTAAGTAAACCTTATCAAGAAAACCAAAAGTTAGATGAAAGATATACTCGAAAACCAAGTAACAATCAAAGCTATCAAACGTTTTGTGGAACTTAGTTTTCTAAAATTCATTTATATTCTTAAATATTAACGTCAAATATTTTGACAATGCATTTTCATAAGCAATTTTAGCAGTGGTTTTTGGCTCACAATTAAAAAAGTTGTTTTTTTCTCCAATGCCATTAGCCACAATTAAACTACTAAACTGTTGTCCATCTTTCTTTTGAATATTAATCTTTCCCTCTAATCTAATAGAAAATGTTGATACATCTCCGTCATAACTAAAGGATACAGTAGCTTTTTCTTTAGTAATATTTATAAAAGTATCATAATTATTGTTCTGTTGATGACTTAATGTGATGGGATTTTGTAGAAATTTGATATCTTGAAAGCTTTTATTTAAATATTCTTCAATATATTTATTAAAATAGTTATTAATGTTGATATTAATCTGAAAATTAGAAGGTTTACACTTAAAAAAATTGTAATTTTTTTTTAACATCCACTCTTTTTTATCAAAGTAAGCTGCATGCTTACCCTCTTTTCCAATTATAATGTTTGTTACTTTAGGATTTATAGGATATTTAGATTTTTCACAAGAAAGCAAAAGAAAAAAAATCAATAAAATAAAAGAATAATATTTAATCATTCCAAAATAATACTTTCAAATAAAAAAAAAGCCCAACAAAAAGGTCAGGCTTTTTTTTTAAAACATTAATAAGTTAGAACTACTTCTCAGCACATGCATAAGAATTGATTTCTAAACCTACTGAAATTTCAGATATTTTTGGTGTATTCCAAGCCATTTATTTTTCCTTTAAAAATATTAATATTATAGCCTTTATACACTCCTAGTCTTAACAAACTCTGAGTTAATGATTCATCTTAGATTCATTTTAAACCTTGAACTTTTTAGCATTAGGATTGAACCTAGAGTTAGTGAAATTGATGATAACATAAGAGATTTGTTATAGTGATTACTACCATCAATCAATATCCCACTTAAATAAGGACCAATTATTTGACCAATACTAAATGCAAAGGTTAATATCGGCACAGATAACTTATGTTTAGTCTTGAATCTTTTTTCACCTTCGAACAAGACAAGACCTACCACTCCTGGAACACCAAATCCAAAAAGTAAACAAGCTACAATAATTAATAAATAATTAGTATCTATAACAAGTATTAATGTTCCCAAAGAACAAATTAGGCTAGCTAAAAATAAAGATCTATCTAAATCAATTTTTTCACCTAAAGTATAAAAGAATGAGGCAGCCGGGATTGCTGAACAACCTACTATAAACCAACACACATATTCAAAATAACTAATTTCTGTATAATTTCTTGTCATAACAGCAATGAATGTTCCAAAAATTATGTACCCTAAACCAAAAAAACAATAACCTAAAGAAATCAATATGAAATCTAGTTTATTATTGGTTTTAACAAAAAAAATTTCTGTTTTATTTATTTTTTTTAGTACTTTAAAGTTTAAAAATAATAGAGGAAATGATGTAAATAACATCATCAGTCCACCTGAGATCCAATATATTCTCCAACTTACATTTAATAGATTTAATAGGAAAATTAATATAGAACTTAAAATTATACCTAATCCAATTCCTGAAAAATGGATCATTTTATTTTTAGAATTAATAATTGAGAATATGATACTTGTAATAATTATAAAAATAATTGCACTCGAAATTCCATTAAAAAATCTGAAAATAATGATTGATTCTAAGTTTGTTGTAATTCCGATTGAAATTGTTGAAAAAATAGATACCAGGGTAAAGAGATATATATAGTACCTATTGAAAATATTTGCTTGATAAAAAATTGAAAATAAAGAGCCTATTAAATATCCTAAATAATTAAACGATGCAATCAAACCTATAGTTGAAGATTTATAGTCCAAGCTCTCTTGCATATCTGGAATAATTGGAGTGTAGATAAACCTGCCCACACCAATTGATATAATAGCAATACAAATCCCACATATTATCAGAATAGACTCATCATTTATATTTTTGAGCATTTAGTTTTTAAGTTTATAACCAGTTTTAAATATCCAACCCAAAATAATAAATCCTGCTAGAAGAAAAAATAAGATTACAAAAATACTTTTACTTAAGGTTACATCATTGCTCTCGTAAAAACTCCATCTAAATCCGCTCACAAGATATGCAATAGGATTTAATAAGGAAATTTTTTGCCAGAACTCTGGCAACATTTTAATTGAGTAAAAACTGCCTCCTAAAAACGTAAGTGGTGTGATTATTAAAAGCGGTATCAATTGTAACTTATCAAATCCATCTGCCCATATACCTATAATAAAACCCAATAAACTGAATGTGATACATGTTAAAAAAAGAAAAAAAAACATCCAAAAAGGGTGAAGAATTTGAAAATTAATAAAAATACTTGATGTTATTAAAACAATTACACCTACAACAAATGACTTTGTAGCAGCAGCTCCAACATACCCCAAAGTGATTTCTATAAAAGAGATTGGAGCTGATAATATTTCATATACGGTTCCAGTAAATTTAGGAAAATAAATTCCGAAAGAAGCATTAGAAACACTCTGACTTAAAACAGTTAACATTATTAGGCCTGGAATAATGAATGCAGCATATTCAATATCATCAATCTTTCCAATATTACTCCCAATAGCAGATCCAAAGACAATAAAATAAAGTATTGTAGAAATCACAGGAGATGCAATGCTTTGGAACAAAGTTCTAAATGTCCTATGCATTTCAAATTTGTAAATAGCAATAACTCCTCTTGTATTCATTTTTCTATTAATTTTACAAAAATATCTTCTAAAGAATTTTTTCTAATGTTTAAATCAACATATTTAATTTTCTTTTTCTTTAAAATTGATAGTATTTTTAAAATTATTTCGTCATTAAACTGTTCTCCTAACACAAGCTCTTTTTTATTTTTTGAAAGTTTTAAATTAAATTTTTTTAATTCTTCGCAAACAAACTCTAATTTAGACATTAAACTAATTATAAGTTCTTTTTTTCCAAATTTTTTCATTAATTTTTTTTTTTCCTCAATTATTAATAATTTTCCATGATTAATTACACCAACTCTGTCAGCCATTTCTTCTGCCTCTTCAATGTAGTGCGTTGTTAATATAATTGTTACTCCTGAATTTCTAAGTTTTTTTACTAATTTCCACATAGATTTTCTTAATTCAACATCTACTCCTGCTGATGGTTCATCCAAAAAAAGTATTTTTGGTTCATGCGACAAAGCCTTGGCAATCATAACCCTTCTCTTCATTCCTCCAGATAATGTCCTAATTTGAAGTTCTTTTTTTTCAAATAAGGCAAGTTGTTTTAAAACATTTTCTAAGTATTCTACCGAAATTTTTTTTCCAAATAACCCTCTACTGAATTTTATTGTATTCCAAACTTTTTCGAAAGTGTCGGTTGTCAATTCTTGAGGAACTAAACCGACAAAAGATCTTGCTTTTCTATAATCTTTAATATGATCAAATCCATATATTTTGACCTCTCCTGAACTATTTTTTACAATCCCGCATATTAAATTAATTAAGGTTGTTTTACCAGCCCCATTAGGTCCTAGAAGTGCGAAAATCTCGCCACTTTTAACATTGAGATTGATAGATGTTAGTGCCTTAAACCCATTTTCATATGTTTTACTCACATCTTTTATTTCTATAGCAAATTTCATATATCAAAATTTAAAAATGAATTTAAGTTACATATTATATATATTTGTTTAAAAATTTGAAAAATCAAATATAAATAAAATCTTAAACAATATGAAAAAACAAATATCAATTTTTTATACCCTATGTTCCACACGTGAAGAAGCAAAAAATCTAGCAATTACCTTATTAGAAAATAATTTAGCTGTTTGCATTAATTTTATAAATAATATTGAAAGTTTCTATTTAGAAGAAAAAAAAGTAATTGAAAGTAAAGAAGTCGGAATCTTTATTAAAACCACAGTTTCTTCTTTAAGAATTATGAATTTTTTAGAAGAACACCACCCTTATAAAATTCCATTTATTACAAAACTAGAGACCAAAAATACCAACGAAAAGTATTTAGCATGGATAGAGAAAAAAAAAATTTAAAATTATTTACATTTTTTATATAAAATTTAGAATAAAATTTAATGATTAGGGCGTTCATTTTATTTTTTATATTATTATTAAATTTTAATTTTTCTAAATCTGAAAATATAAATAATATAACTATTATTGATGTCATTAGAAAAAACCAAAATTTAAGTGAATTTAACAAGTACCTTAAATTATCCCAACTTGATCAAATACTTGATAAAAATACAGCGTGGAATTGGACTATATTTGCTCCTAATAATGAAGCTTTTGATGAACTAAAAAAAGTAAATAAAAATTTATTTGATAACATACCGTTGATAAGAAATTTATTGATGGACCATATTTTAATTGGAAAAAAATCTAGCAAAAATTTGAATGAAATATCAAATGAGATAACAGTTAGCAATAAACCATTACAATTGTTTAATGAAAATCAGCTTTACGTTAAGGATATGGTCGTTATAAATGAAGACTATTCAGCCAAGAACGGAGTAATTCATAGCATAGCTTGTGTTATGTTTGTTCAACCAAGTATTGAAGATGACAGACTTAGTGAAAACCTACAAAAATCATTTCCAATAACTTCATGTTGCATGAGAAACGAACAAGAATTAAATCTTTGGAAATCGTCTTTAAAGTCTAGATAATATGTTTGTGAAATACAAAGAAATATTAAGAAAAAGAAAGTTTATAAAAATTTTCTTTCTTTTTTCTTTTTTTTTTTTGATATTTTTTTAAATGCTAAAGAAAAGTTGCGTAAATTGGTAAAATTTACCAGTAATGTTATGTATGATCCAATTTTTTTGAAATATCATCTCTCAAATGAACATCCTGAATCCCCTGATAGAGTGAAATATATTTACAAAGAATTGATAAATAACAATTTTGATAATGTAATTTTAAATTTCGAAAAAAAAAATGATTTGACCACATGGGTAAAACAAATTCATTCAAATGAACACATAAGATTGATTGAACAAAACTATCCACTTCCACACAAAGTTGCCTTTTCTGCTGTAAATGCAGCCTTGAGTGGATTAGATAAAATTTTTGATAAAAAAGTTGAAAGCATCTTTTGTCCAGTAAGACCTCCTGGGCACCATGCTCTCAATACAGGAAGAGAGGAGGGTTTTTGCTATTACAATACAATTGCCATCGCTGCAAAATATGCACAAATTAAATATAAAATAAAAAAAATTTTAATTATTGACTGGGATTATCATCATGGAAATTCAACAGAACATATGTTTTACAGTGATCCGAATATTTTATTTTTTTCAACACACGATCTCTATGCCTATCCTGGCACCGGAGATCCAAAGAAAATTGGCGAAGGTAAGGGGAAAGGATTAAATGTGAATATTCATTTACCATGTGGAACCTCCGATGAATTGATATTAAAAACATATAAAGAAATTTTAGTGCCTAAAGTTGAAGCTTTCATGCCTGAATTAATTTTAATATCAGCTGGTTTTGATAGTAGAATAAATGATACACTTGGTTGCTTTGAAATTACAGATAATGGCTTCATTGAGCTTACCAAATTAGTAATGATGATGGCTGAAAAATTTTGTAATAAAAGAATCTTATCAATTTTAGAGGGTGGATATAATGTTAAAGGAAATGCCAAAGCAACCATTGCTCATATTAAGGCTTTAAACAGACTAGTTTGAATTCTAATTATCAAACTTATATATTCCTATGATTATACCAAATGCCAAAATTAAAGTAGATAAATTTGCAAAAATCATTGGTTTGTCATTTATAAGAAATCCGTAAATTGTCCATCCTAAAACTCCAATAAAAAAAATTAAAAACATCCTCATAGATATATCTTTCACGCTTTTTGTTTTCCATACTTTAATCAACTGAGGTATAAAAGCAAATGTCGTGCAAAAACCTGAAAAAAAACCTAAATATGTAATGTATTGTTCCATTAAGATTTAATGTTAGAAATATATGTTTTTAGTATTGGTTAAGTTTATATTGAATTGAAATTAAGTAAATGTATTATCATTATAACGAATATTAATTAATCTGGTCCCGTAGCTCAGCTGGATAGAGCAACTGCCTTCTAAGCAGTAGGTCGTACGTTCGAATCGTACCGGGATCGCCAAACGAATTGATTATGCGTAATAAATTTTTTCTAGTTACAACAGTATTTATTATAATTCAAATGTTGTTTTTAGAGGTCAAATCAGAAATTTTAACTCTAAATTGTGTAAAAATTGATGATTTTGATAAAACTTTAAGCAAATCAATCTATAAAGTAATAAACCTAAACAAAAAAATCATTGAGACCCAAATAGGTATTCAATATGACGAAATTCTTCACATTAATACATCTGAAATAATTTTTAAAAATAATGTTTACGAAACTTATTCAGTTTATAATTTATTTATCAGGGAAATAACTTATTACTTCCCAAGAAAAATAGTGAAATATTACTGTAAATAAGTACTGAATTTAAAATTCAGTACTTATTATAAACTTAGGGAGGAAATACAACGTAATTATAATATAAAAAAAAAGGATATGTGTAAAATTTATTATATTTATTTTAATTATTCATTATGTGAATATCACTTAGTATGTCTTTCTTCAACCCAATTCTTTACTAACTCTTCAGATTTTACCAATTCTTCTTGATGCAAAAGTGGTTTTACTTTTTGAATAAAATTTAAAGATTCTTTGACACCGTTTAAAGATGAAATCTTAAACCATTTATAAGCCTCTACATAATCTTTTAAAGTCCCCTCACCTAAGAAATATAATATTCCTAGGTTAAATTGTGCTTTGCTATATCCTTGCAAAGCTGATTTTTTATAAAATTTAAAAGCCTCAAAGTTGTTTTTTTCAGTGTTTTCACCATGATAATATATCCAACCTAAATTAAATTGAGCAATTTTATGATTATTTTCAGACGCAAGTTTATACCACTTTAAAGCCTCATTTTTATTTGTTGGAATACCTAACCCATTATCGTAAATTACAGCTAGATTATACATAGAATTGTTTCTTTCATCTTGATCAAATTTGTCATTTTTTGCAACTTTTTTAAACTCTACTATCGATTGGCGGAATTGTTTTTTATTATAAAAATCTATGGCTTGTTTGTACCCAGCAAATGAGTTTGTAGAAAAAAGGGATATTAGTAAAACTAAAAAAACTCTCATTATTTAAACATTATATATACTTTTAACCTTATAATAATAATTGAAAAAACGCAAATCTGAGACCTTTCAAAAAAAATGGTCGGGGAGACAGGATTTGAACCTGCGACCCTCTGTTCCCAAAACAGATGCGCTACCAGGCTGCGCTACTCCCCGTCATTTTTGCTTTATAATACTTTAAAATATTAATTTAAAGAAAAAAATAATTTTTATCTTATTCACTAATTTTAAAAAAAATAATATAACACTATAGATGTATGACAAAAAAACTAAGCACATACGCAATATTCATTTTTTTTACGTTATTTCTTTCATCAAAGATTCAATCTGAAACATTAAATGATGTTTTAATAGATGCTTATAATTTTTATCCAGATATTTCGAAAAGCATATATGAACTAGAAACTAAACAAATAGACTTAAAAAAAACAAAAACTGATTTTTTACCATCTATAGATTTAACACTAACACAAGGAAGAAGTGTAACCAAATCACTCCCAGATACAAGTAATTATAATTATAATGCATTAAATCCTAGTTCAGTTGATTTAACTGTAACTCAACCAATTGGCTCAACAAGATTTTTAAATTTAAAAGAGGCAGATAACAACTTTGAAATTGGAAAGTTTCAAAACAAATCAACCATACAAGACATTTTGTATAGAGCAACTATCGCATATTATAATTTATTAAAAACACGATTTTTATTAGATGTTGCGTTTAAAAATGAAAGTAATTTGGAGCAAAAGTTGGATGCAACTGAAAAAAGATTTGATTTCAGAGATGTAACCAAAACAGATGTATTTCAAGCAAGAGCTCGACTAGCTTCAGCAAAATCGAAAAGAATTGAAGAAGAAAATAATCTAGAAATTGCCGTATCAGAATTTAAATCAGTTGTTGGAAGAAATCCCAATTTAAATTGGTTCACATCAAAAAATGATAAGATTACATCCTCTAATCCCATAGATTGGGCTAAATTTGGTGAATTACCCAAACTTCCTAATTCAATTGAAGACTCAAAAAAATTAGCTCTTAAAAATAATCCTGATATTGTTACACTAAATTACAAACTTCGAAATAGCGAAATAAATATAAAAAAAGATCAGCTTGAATTTATACCTGAATTTAGTATATCAGCAAACTATGGAAAAGACCTAGAAAGCACCAGAGCCATAAATAGAAAGGATTCATATGAAATTACTGCTGAGATGTCAGTACCTTTATTTAATAAAGGACATAATTTTTATAATATTGAAAAATCAAAAAATTCCTCTTTAGCTACATTAGAACAGCTTGAAAGTCTAAAGATCAATACAATTCACAAGGTTAACAGTTCATGGAAAAAAATCTTAAGTTTAAAATCAAGTATTGAGTCCCTAAAGGTATCTGTAAAATCTAATGAGGTTGCGTTAGAGGGAGTAACACAAGAGGCTGGTGTAGGAACACGAACAACACTTAATATTTTAGATGCAGAAAAAGAATTAACTCAAGCAGAAGCTGATTTAATTAACGCTAGATTTCAATTATTAACCGCTTCATATGATCTCTTGAAAACTTGCGGTTTAATAAATTTAGAGTATCTGGTTGGAAAATAAAAGTAATTTTTGATTTTTCAACAAAAATATTGTAATATTGAAATGTAAAAACTTTTGTAAAAACAGATCAAATCTTAAAAACAAGGATAAAAAATGGCCGAAGATTATACTTTTGCTGACATGGCTGAACAAGTTGGTTCAGCGGCGGAAACTGCTTATAATGATGCTATTGAATCTGGTGCCTCCCCTGCTGATGCCGCCGCCTCAGCAATTGAGGTAGCAGGTGCTACTATGACCGAAATGGGAGCGCCACCGGACATGGTTGATAGCATGGCATCATCCGCATCCGAGGGCTATTCAGAGGCAATAGCAAATGGAGCAGATCCATATGAAGCATTTGATGCTGCAGGTGACTCTGCAATGGCAACGATGGATTCAGAATATGGACCTATGGACGGTTTTCCAACAGGTATGACCGAGTTTACTGAAACAGGTGCTGATTACGCTCCTCCACCAGAGGGCGATATGGGACCTCCACCAGAAGG
>CENJ01172423.1_pt1 | contig 19553 bp, 20 predicted proteins | sample 356161 | NCBI WGS metagenome assembly CENJ01 (sample SAMEA2619531, study PRJEB7988) | marine metagenome | biome: marine biome (ENVO:00000447); feature: surface water layer (ENVO:00002042); material: "saline water (ENVO:00002010), including plankton (ENVO:xxxxxxxx)" | depth 5 m
TGAAATGATTTTCGTTTCCAATTTGTTTTCAAGTGCCTTGGTTTTTGCCCTGTTGAAGGATGTCTGGTGGTCAAATAAATTATTTTGGACAAAAGAAAGATGGAAGAGAATGTGCACTTATGGATGGCCTATATTACTTATTGGTCTCGCCGGTATGATAAATGAAACCTTAGACAGAGTTTTACTAAGTCAGCGGTTGACTACTGAAAATCCTCTATATGATATTGGGGTTTACTCAGCTTTTTACAAAATAGCGATAATCCTATCCTTATTTAACCAAGCATTTAGATATGCTGTAGAACCTTTTTTCTTTGAAAACGCAGAAAAAGGGAGCAAAACAAGCCACCGAGATTTAATGAATGTTTATGTTTTGTTTGGCTCATTTTTTGTTGTCGCAGTATCTTTATTTTCTCCATATTTAGCTAAATTGTTGGTTTACGGAGATTCATATTATCAACATGAATATGCCTTTGATATAATCCCAGTCCTGCTTTTTGCAAACTTATTTTTGGGTATGTATTTTATTGTTTCAATTTGGTATAAGCTAACCAATCAAAACAAATATGGTTTATATATTTCGCTTTTGGGTGCAGGCTTAACAGTGCTATTTAATTATATATTTATTCCTGTAATAGGTATTTTAGCCTCAGCTTTAACCACCTTTTTAGTTTATTTAACCATGACCATATTGGCTTGGAAATTGGGATCTCGTCATTATCCAATTTCCTACGCAGTAAAGAAGATTATCTTTAATATTTCATTCTCTATTGTTGTTGTTGTTTTATTTTATCAACTAGTTGATTTAAAAGGAGATGCACTTTGGTTATATGCTTTTTTTGTGTTGGCTCTTTACGGACTAATTATTTATTATTTAGAAGGTAAAAACATTTTAATAGTTTTGTCCGAAAAGCGTGGAGGTAGAGGTTAAAATAATCCATTTTCAAGGCGTTTCAACACCTGAATACCAGACAGAAGGTTCTTCTGGGGTTGATTTACAAGCCAATATAACAAAATCAGTTTCTTTAAAACCTTTAGAAAGGGTATTAATACCTACAGGAATAAAGATCGAAATGCCTACTGGTTTGGAGGCCCAAATAAGACCAAGAAGTGGTTTGGCATTAAAAAGAGGTGTGAGCTGTTTAAATACACCAGGCACTATTGATGCAGATTATAGAGGAGAAATAAAAGTGCTTATGGTAAATCTTTCGAATGAAGAAGTAATTTTGGCCCCTAGAGAGCGAATTGCGCAGATGGTTTTTGGTAAAATTGAAAAAGTAAATTTTAAATCAGTTCAAAATCTTTCAGACACCAAAAGAGGTCATGGAGGATATGGACATACAGGTACTTAACAAAAAATGAATATAATTGTCCCAATGGCTGGTCGAGGAAAACGAATGCGACCGCAAAGCTTAACTACACCAAAACCCATGATTCCAGTTGCTGGAAAACCTATAGTGCAATGGTTGGTAGAGAAATTGTGCGCTATGACAGATGATGTTATAGACAATATTGTGTACATAATCAATGAAGATTTTGGACAAGAAATTGAAAGTAAACTTCATCAAATTGGGAAAGAATTAGGCGCCAAATCTTCGATTGTCTATCAAAGAGAAGCCTTGGGAACTGCGCATGCAATATATTGTGCCAAAGATTTCCTAGAAGGGCATACAATTGTAGGTTTTGCAGATACCATTTTTGATGCCGATTTTACTATTTCCCCTGAGGTAGACGGCATTATTTGGGTAAAACAAGTAGATGATCCTTCTGCCTTTGGTGTTGTTAAAATGGATGAAAAAGGTATCATCAATGACTTTGTAGAAAAACCTAGCGAATTTGTTTCAGACTTAGCCATTATTGGGGTTTATTATTTTAAAAATGGCTTGGCTTTAAGAAATGAGTTAAAATTTCTTATTGATAACAACATAAGAGAAAAAGGTGAGTTTCAAATTACCAATGCCTTGGAAAGTTTAAAAAATAAAGGATACAACTTTTTGCCCGGTAAAGTAATGGAATGGTTAGATTGCGGCAATAAAAACGCAACAGTTGCTTCGAATAAACGGGTGTTGGAGCTGGGTTTGGTTTCAAAGCAAAAGAGAGAAAACTTAACCATAGAAAATACTGAAATTATAGAACCTGTTTACATTGGTTCAAATGTGTTTTTAAAAGATTCAAAAGTTGGCCCTTATGTATCAATAGGTGAAGGGTCAAGCCTAAGTAAAACAGAAATAGAAAACAGCATTGTCCAGAATTTTTCAAAAATTATTGACACAAAACTGCACAACTCCATGGTAGGCAACTACGTTCACTACAACGGAAGTAAGGACGAACTTAATATTGGTGATTATTCTACCAAAGGAAAATAAAATTTGCCGGTCTCTATTTTGGCTAGGTCTGCTCTCTTTATTGTCCTGTTCATCTGGTCGGCAAGTACAGATCAAAAAAGATTCAGATCAAAATAAGTTTGATAATCAAGCATTTGAATTGGCCTATTATTTAGGAGCAAAAAATAAAATTAAAGGAGACAAACTAAAAGCGATGGAATATTTCCAAAATGCCATTGCAATAAACAAAAGGTGTCATGCATGCTATTACCAAATGTCTCTGCTGTCCGAAAGTAAATATGAAGCACTAGCGCATATACAAAATGCACTTTTAATCAACCCCAATTACAACAAATGGTATATTATTCAACTTGCGGAAGTATATGAAAAAAACGAAAAATGGGACAAAGCAACAGCCTGTTATGAACTTCTTGCAAAAATGGAATCTAATGACAATGAAAGCGCTTGCCAATTTAAAGAGGCAGCCGCTAAAAACGCGGTATTAAACAAGAATATTAAAAAGGCTATACAAATTTATGCAGGTTACCAGCAGGAATGTGGATTGAACAAATCCATTGTAAAAGGTATGTTGTTGTGTTTCGAATATTTAGGTAAAAAGGAAAAAGCCATTCAAACTTTATATTTATGGAAAAAGCAAAACTTAAATCCAGCTAATGAAATGCTTTTGGCCCAGACTTTTTTGAGTTATGGAATACCAGAAGAAGCAGAAGAGCTTAGTTTAAAAGTTTTGAACATCCAAGAGTATAAAGGGGATGCTGCCCTTTTGTTATTCAACATTAAGCTCCAACAAAAACAATATGATGCTTTATTCGAATATGCACGCAATATCATAGAAGATACACAGATTTCTTTACAGCAAAAAATTCAGGTCTTAAGTCAATACAATCAACTCATTTCCTTGGATAACAAGCATATAAATAATCTACTTGCAGTTTCAAAAGAGCTTTGTTATTCTCATCCTCAACAAGCACTTTCTTGGATGGCTAGGGCGGATATTTATTTTGATCTACAACAAAAAGACTCAGCCTGGAAATACTATCAAAAGGCTATCAAACTCGGTGAAAATGATTTGGGTTTGATACATAGATTTTTAGACTTGTGCATTACACTAAACAAAATTGAAGCACTTCTTAATTGTGCCCAAAACATGCAAGTCCAATACCCAAATCAAGTGAGTTTATATATCTATGAAGCAAGGGCATGGTTAGAAAGAAGAAATTTTGACAAGTGCTTAGCAATCACACAAATGGCCCAATTATATTCGGTTGATAAAACCTCAACAATGCATGTAGCACTTATTGAATCAAGAGCTTTTGCAGAAAAGGAGCTTTTTCAAAAAGCAAAAGAAAATTATGAAAATTTACTTGAACAAAATCCTAATAATATATTGGTAATAAGTGAATTACTAAGGTATTTGTGTGTATATGAAAAAAACGAAAAAGAAGCACAAAACTGGAATAAAAAACTTTCAGAGTTGGTTGAGGATCAAGAGGCACCATTCGTTTTATACTCACAAGCGCTGTATGACTTTCTTCGAGATAATTATGAACAAGCACTGGAAAAAGTAGATTTGGCGCTACAAAAAAAGCAACACTGGCAATACCATATGCTCAAGGCCAAAATTTTGAATAGCAAGAATTTGAGTGAACAATCAAAAATAGCCGAGCAAAATGCGCTAAATTTGGCAACCACCGAAGAAATAAAGACATTCATAAAAGATCAAATTGATAACAACAAATAAAATATTTTCACTTCTCGGTGTTTTGCTGCTTTTTTTTTCTTCTTGCAAGCAATTTAAGATTGTGCAAAAAACAGAGCAAAATGCTTCAACTGAAAAACTGATCAAGTCTTTCAATAAAAAACAATTAACCAAAGAAAATATCCAACTTAAATTAAAAGGAAATTACCGTGATGAAAATCAAGACATTAACTTTTCTATGAATGTAAGGATTAAAAAAGATAGCCTTTTGTGGTCATCAGTGCAAGTATTTGGTATTGAAATGTTGAGGGCGAAATTAACCATAGATTCAATGAAACTTCTCAATCGACTAGAGAAGAAGTATATGCGGGGAAGTACACATTTGCTCGGAAATTTAATGGGCGTGAATCTAGGTCCGTCAGAAGTCCAAAATTTGCTCTTAGGTAAACCTCTTTTTAACCTTAATGATTACTTGTTTGAAACAGACACCGCCATAAAAGCAAGTATTTATAAAGGAAAAATTAAAAATGTATTGCATATAAATCAAGCCCTCACTTTGCAAGAATCAGATATAACGTCTATTGGATTGCAGCAATCATTTTCTGGAAAAATTGAATACCTAAAGTATATGCATGTTGATGATATTTTCTGCCCTGAACATATAAAAATGTATTTAATCTCCAATGATAAATCAAGTCAGCTGGACCTAAAAATTCAAAAGATAAACACGCCAGAACAAATGAGATTTCCTTTTAAAGTACCAAACCAGTATCAGACCATAGATGAGTAAAATAAACAATATAGCTGTTGTAGGTGCCGGAACAATGGGTTTGGGCATTGCGCAAGTCTGTGCGCTGTCAGGTTATGTAGTGAAATTGTTTGACCTTAATGAAAAATCTCTGCAAACGGCTGAGCAAAAAATAAATGTCAATTTGAACAAAGGAATTGAAAAAGGAAAAATTAGCAAACAACAAAAAAGTGAGGGGCTAAAAAATTTGAATTTTACCCACAACTTCAATGACTTAAAAGCAGATCTTTTTATTGAAGCAGTTGTCGAAAAACTAGAAGTCAAAATTCAGCTATTTAATCAATTAATGGAAAATAATGGAGATACTGCCATTTATGCGAGCAATACATCATCTATACCTTTGTCGCAAATCGCAGGTAAGTGTAAATTCCCAGAAAAAGTAATTGGAATACATTTTTTTAATCCTGCACATATAATGAAACTAGTAGAAATAATTAAGCCAGCTCAAGCGGATAAAGCTTTGATACGGAATACAAAATCTTTTGTTAAATCAATAGGAAAAGTACCCATATTGGTGCAAGATTCACCTGGATTTGTTGTCAATCGAGTGGCACGGCATTTTTACGTAGAAAGTTTAAAGGTTTTGGAAGATGGGGTGGCTGATCTTACCACAATAGACGCTTTGATAAAGAATATGGGTTTCAAAATGGGGCCTTTTGAACTTATGGATTTGATTGGGGTAGAAGCAAACTATAATGTTACAAAAACAATGTTCGAACAGTTTAATTTTGATGCCAAATTTAGACCCAGTAGGATTCAAAAAGCAAAGGTGGATGCAGGTCTATGGGGGCGTAAAACTGGAAAAGGTTTTTATGAATACGATAAGTAAATTTTGTATTCTTCTGTTTCTCTTTTTGCTCGCCTGCAAGCAAGATGATGACGGAAATCAACAAAACATCATACCAAATGTTCCAGTAAACTCAGTGGTTAATACAGATTTACCGCTTTTTCAACATCTGAGACAATTAGGTTCTTATCAATATCTTGACGATGGCTACAAAGGTATTGTGCTTCTGCACAATTATGATGACCAGTTTTATGCCTTAGAAAGGTCTTGCACATATCATCCATTTGATTCATGTGCAATTGTAGAAGTAAATGAGGAAAATTTAAATCTCCGTTGTGGATCAAAAAATAATGGTCAATTTAAAGCATGTTGCGCTTCCACTTTTCAATATGATGGATTTGTTGGTGATGGACCTGCTAGGTTCCCTTTAAAACGATACACAATCCAACAAAGTGGCGCTACCCTAATTATTAGAAATTAAGTCGGTTTGTGTTTCAGTAGATAGAATTGGGTTTATAACTTTCTTTTTATTTGAGAGTCATTAAAATACACAACTGCAAGGTTTTATCAATGGACCTGTTATACAGGCATTCAAAGAATTATTCCGTTGATATCTTCCATACGTTGAATATCTCCAAGTGAATTTTTGTCATAGTAAAAAAAGAGTAGGGTAAACAAATTGTTACCTTTGTAAAGGCATGTCTTTTCAACCCAAATACAATTTCATTGAAGAGCTCAAATGGAGGCATTTATTCCACCAAGCTACACCGAAAACGGAGGAAAGACTTAATACAAAAAAAACCAAAGGCTATATAGGTTTTGACCCCACTGCAGACTCCTTGCATATCGGAAATTTTGTACCCATTATTTTACTGATGCATCTGCAAAGAGCGGGACATCAGCCCTATGCGTTGGTGGGAGGAGCAACTGGAATGGTGGGAGATCCGAGTGGAAAAAAAGCAGAGAGACAATTTCTAAATGAGGAAGTCCTTCGGCATAATCAAACTTCTGTCCATCAACAATTAGAGAAATTTCTTGATTTTAAAACTAAAATAAATCCAGCCAAATTGGTCAACAATTATGACTGGTTTTCCAAAATGGGCTTTTTAGATTTCATTCGTGATATCGGCAAGCACATTAGCATAAGCTATATGATGTCCAAAGACTCTGTAAAAAATCGTTTAGATACTGGACTAAGCTTTACAGAATTTACTTATCAAATGGTTCAAGGCTATGATTTTTATCATCTCTACAAAAATGAGAATTGTGTCTTACAATTAGGTGGAAGCGATCAATGGGGTAATATCACAACAGGAATTGAAATAATCAGAAGAAAATTGCATGATGAATCATTCGCATGCACAGCTCCTTTGATAACCAAAGCGGATGGAAGTAAGTTTGGAAAAAGTGAGTCTGGAAATATTTGGCTTGATGAAAATAAAACAAGTGTGTATAATTTTTATCAATTTTGGCTTAATATAAGCGACGAAGACGCACAGAGATATGTTAAAATATTTACTTTCTTATCAAATGATGAGATTAAAGCCAAAATAGAAAAACACCAACAAAATCCTGGTCTGCGAAAATTACAAAAATTGATTGCTCAAGAGGTGACTAGCTTGGTGCATTCTCCCTCTTCTTTTGAAAAAGCAAAAAGTGATTCAGAAATTATTTTTGGCCTAAATAGTCAAGAACAATTTGAACAACTTGCAGATGAATTGGTGAAAGAAATTCAAACCAAAGAATCCTTTGTAATTTCAAAAAATATATTGCATTCCGGAGACAATGTTCTGGATTTAATGGTTGAACATACGCAAATTTTCTCATCAAAAGGTGAAGCAAAGCGCATGATTAAGTCAGGAGGAGTAAAAATAAATTTTGAAAAAATTGTTGATGAGGAAATGAAACTTCTTCCTCAATTGGCGATGAAAAATAAGTATATACTCATTAACAAAGGAAAAAAGAATAAATATTTAGTAAAACTAGAAGAATGAAAAATATAATTCCCAAAGAAAAAGACCTGCGCACTGTCCATAAAAACTTAATAAGTCTCATCGGTCCTAGACCTATATGTTTTGCTAGTACAATTGATAAAGATGGAAATTCAAACCTGGCGCCCTACAGTTTTTTCAATGTTTTTAGTGCGAAACCCCCAATTTTGGTTTTTTCGCCAGCTAGAAGTGGTAGAACCAACCTAACCAAAGATACCCACGAAAACATTAAGGAAGTACCTGAAGTTGTTGTCAACTTAGTAAACTATGAAATGGTTTGGAAAATGAGTATAGCAAGTTCACCTTATCCAAGAGGTGTTAATGAATTTGAAAAAGCAGGCTTTACGGAAATACCATCTGATCTTGTTAGGCCTTCAAGGTTAAAAGAATCGCCAGCACAGCTTGAGTGCAAAGTACAAGAAATAAAAGAGATGGGTCATACAGGTGGTGCAGGAAACTTGGTTATTTGTGAAGTGCTTAAAATCCATATTGATGAGGAAATGATAGGGGATACAGGTTATGCCGATCCAAGAAAAATGGACTTAGTAGCACGTATGGGGGACGCGTGGTACTGCAGAGCAAATGGAGATGCACTTTTCAAAGTAGACAAATCGCTTGCAGAAGAAAGTATAGGATTTGATAGACTTCCAGAACCCATAAAGAAAAGCACTGTTTTGAGCGCCAATGATTTGGGAAAGCTTGCTGCGCTAGAAAGCAATAAGCTTCCTAAAAATATCCAAAGCGAAATAGCCATAAATTTAGACCTTCATAAAAAAGCCAAGGAACTTATTAAAAATGGGCAAGTTGAGGAGGCATTAAAAATTCTAACTACTACATGAATTCGAAAATTGTTTTATTCAAATCCACCATCATTATCATGCACCTGCTTGCGGTGGTATTGGTTTTATTGCCTTTTATCACCATGATGGTTTATACAAAAGAACAACCCTGGAAGTATGGGTTCACTTTTATTGAAGCCAATTTCAAGGCCGCCTTGTTCGTCTCCTTTGCCTTTAGCTTTTTTATAGTCGGTTACAATGCCATTACTTTCGAAACATTGCATTTGCATGACCTAAGCTCATACCTAAAAGCGAAACAAGTAAAAAGCATTGGTATCAATAAAAATTTTCAAGAAATCCAAGCAGAAGTCTTAGCCGATATAAAACAACTTCGCTGGAAAGTAAAAAGTGAAACACCAGAGAAAATCCTTCTCTATGCAAAAAATCAATACTTTACGGCAGACAACCTAGAAATTCGACTGGCCAATAATCAATTAAAGATTACAAGCAAACCATTTGTACCTATTTTTTTTATTGATTTTGGCAGAAACCATAGACACCTTACAACTGTTGAAAATATAATTAGAAAAAAACTTTGAATTGCTTAATAATTAACGCCTCGCCAAATCCTAGAAGCAATACCCAATTTCTAAGTTTGGCAACAAAAAAATTGTTGGAAGAAGAGGGCCTAAACGCCAAAGTTCTTAATTTCGAAAACTATGATTTACCCTTGGGAAGTTTAGGAAAATTTGACGAACACAAACCAAGCCTATTCCAGAAAACTCTCATCGAAAATACGTCGGAAGCTTCGGTTATTTTTATTTTTTCTCCGGAGTACAATTGGCTTCCAACTCCAGAGATAATTAACCTAATTAACCTTTTTGCAAAAAAAAGTAACCAATCCATGTTTGACAACAAAGTGTTTGCTCTGGCAGGAGTTTCAAGTGGAAGAGGTGGAAGAACGCCTGCCTTGGTGCTTAACCAAATGTTGAATAAGGTATTGTCTTTCCTAAACTTTGAGTCGGTGGTGTCTTCAAAGATTTTTGAATCTCAATTCACACAAAATTGTGTCGATCCAAGTGGTAAACTTCTCGACAATGAAGGCTACAACCAAGGTTTAAAGAACTATCTTGATTTTACAATAAAAATCGCCAATAAGTGGTTTAATTCGTAATCGTATGTCCATAGAAGCCATTCAATTAACCAAAAAGTATGGAAATCAACGGGCTGTTGATTCACTAAGCTTTTCAATTGAAAAAGGACAAATAGTCGGTTTTCTAGGGCCTAATGGTGCGGGCAAGAGTACCACAATGAAAATGCTTTGTACGTACATTAAACCAACTTCAGGCAAAGCATTTGTAAATGGTTTTGATATCCATAAGCAGGCCAAAGAGCTTACAAATTCTATAGGCTATCTTCCGGAATCAAATCCACTGTATTATGATATGTATGTATCCGAATTTTTGCGATTTATCGCAAAAATCAAGGGGCTTGAGTATAAAAAAATCAAAAAAGAAGTTCCACAAGTCATTGATAGATTGGGGCTTGTGCCAGAAAAGAATAAAAAAATAGGCCAGCTTTCAAAAGGATACAAACAAAGAGTAGGTCTAGCCCAAGCACTATTGGCAGATCCACAATTGCTTATTTTAGACGAACCAACTTCCGGTCTCGACCCAAACCAAGTTATTCAAATACGAGAGCTTATTTCTGATTTTGGAAAGGAAAAAACAGTTTTACTATCCACGCATATCATGCAAGAAGTAGAAGCAATATGTTCTAGTGTAATGATAATCAATAAAGGAAAAATTGCAGAATCAGGAACCTTAAATGAAATCAAAAAAAGATTTAATAAGCAAATTCAAATGGCGGTTCAGTTTTCTAAGCCAATTGAAAAAGAAGCCCTCAATGCCATTGAACATCTTGGAATAAAAATAAACATGGAAGGAGACAGCGTGCTATTTAGCCATGCGGATAAGGAGTATTTGATAAAACAAATTTTTGAAATGGCGAAGGAGACATCTAATCCTATTATACAGCAAGAAGAGCAAAAAGAAAGTTTAGAAACGGTGTTTAAACAATTAACTAGATAATGTATCCAATAATTGTTAAAGAAATTCAAAGCTATTTTAGCTCGCTAATTGCCTATGTAGTTATTTCCGTTTTTCTTTTGATTGTTGGGCTTTTCATGTGGATATATCCCAATTCTAATGTTTTCGATTTTGGCTATGCCAACTTGGATACACTGTTTTTAATGGCGCCTTATATTTTTATTTTTCTTATATCCGCGATTACTATGAAATCCTTTTCAGAAGAATACCGCTTAGGTACTTTTGAATTGCTTACAACCACCAAAGTTACTGATATGCAAATCGTTCTTGGGAAATTTGTCGCGAACTTTTTTATAGTATGTATTACCCTGTTGCCAACCTTACTTTATGTCTATACCATTCATCATTTGGGCGCAGTTAAAGGCAATTTCGATCAAGGGGCAACCTTGGGTTCATACATTGGTTTGTTGTTGTTAAGCACATGTTACATCTCCATAGGGATGTTTGCTAGTTCATTGAGTAAAAATCAAATAATTTCATTTTTATTGGCCATGGCTTTTTGTTATTTTTTTTATGAATCTTTTAAGCGTCTGAGTGAGTTGCAAATCTTTGGAAAAAACGGATTTATTATAGAATGGTTAGGCATTGATTATCACTATTTTTCAGTTAGCCGAGGAGTAATTGACTCCAGAGATCTGCTTTACTTTTTCGGTTTTGTGGCAATTTTTTTGGGATGTACAAAGTGGAGATTTAGTTCAAGGTTATGGTAAAAAGAAAACAACGTTTTTCAATTTTGTTATTGTTCTCATTGGTAATTATTGCCAATCTTTTGGGGCGTTCTTTCTTTACTCGAATTGACCTTACACAAGAAAAAAGGTTTACACTTAGTAACACAACAAAAGAATTAATAGATAGCCTTCAGGATGTAGCATACTTTACCATCTACCTTGACGGAGATTTCCCTAAACAATATCAACACTTAAAAAACGCCATTTCAGATTTGCTTTACACCATGCGTCTAGAGTCAAGAGGTAAAGTTGATTTTCAATTTCAAGATGTTTTAAGTACGGCAAATGCGAAAGAAAAAGAAGACATCCTTAAGCAATTTTCGGAAAAAGGTCTTTTAATTGTTCGTCCAGAAATTGACGATAATCAAAGTATTTCAAACAACTTCATCATCCCATCAGGACTTATTTTTTATCAAAATACAGAGTATCCAATAAACTTTCTAAAACGAAAATTTGGCACGTCTATTCAAGAGGAAATTAATATTTCTATCGAACAAATCGAGTATGAAATTGACAATATACTGCGTCTTCTTGTTGCCCAAAATGCACCAAAAATTGCTTTTTTGGAAGGGCATGGCGAGTTAAAACCTGAAGAGATTATCGACATCAAATCAGAACTTTCTAAATTTTATTCAGTTTCTAGAGTCAACCTAAATTTAAACGATACCCAAGCACTAAAACCGCTTGCCAAACAAATCGGTGACAGCGAAAATGCCGAACTAGCCATTATTGAAGAGATGTTGAAATACATGAGCCAGTTTGAGGGTCTAATTATTGCCAAACCCAGAAAACGTTTTCTAGAATTGGAAAAATTCCTTTTGGATCAATACATCATGCAGGGAGGTAAGGTAATTTTTCTAGTAGAATCGTTGATTGCTGAAATGGACTCGGTTCAAAAATATAGCCAGATAACGACAGCTGATTATGATTTAAATTTAGATGATTTGCTCTTTAGGTTTGGGGTAAGGATAAATCCAAACCTTATTCAAGATCTAAATTGCCACGGAATTCCTGTGGTGATGAAACGAGCAGGCAATAGGCCCCAAATTTTGCCTTGGGTATTTTACCCTTTATTTAATCCGTCAAGTAATCACCCGATAGTCAAAAATTTACCCGCCATATGGGGTAGATTCGTAAGTAGTATAGACACTACTTCCAACAAAAACATCAAGAAAACACCCTTACTTCAATCCTCTCAAAATTCTAGAGTAGCATTTAATCCAGTAAATATAAATATGAATTTGGTTCAACTCGGTATGGATAGAAATACAGAACTTTTTCGCCAATCAAACCAAATAAGTGCTGTATTGCTGGAGGGGGAATTTAAGAGTGCATTTACCTATCGCCAGGGTTTTCAGAATTCGTCTATACCTTTTGTTCCCAGTATAAAAAGCAATCAAATGATTGTGCTTTCTGATGGGGATTTTATTAGAAATCAAGTTGTTTATTCTGGTCAAGCATACCAAGCTTTACCACTTGGTTTTGATCGATATGCTAGCAAACAAATGGGTGTTCCAATTAAATTTGAAAACAAAAGATTTTTTCTAAACTGTGTAGATTTTTTGATGGGTTATCAAGACATCATCAATGTCCGGTCAAAAAAAGTTGCCCTTAGATTGTTAAATAAAACCAAGGTAAAAAAGGAAAAATCAAAGTGGATTGTCATCAATATGCTCTTGCCTGTTCTGCTGGTCGTCTTAATAGGTATAATTAATAGCATCATTAGGAAAAGAAAATATCAGTCAGTTTAAATTGACTATATTTTATTACATTACGCCTATGAAGCGGCTCTGCGTTCTTTTGTCTCTACTTAATGGAGCCAACATGCTTGCTCAAACTTTATCTGTCGCTACTTATCCAAGCTATGTTATGGCCCATCATGGCTACATGAGCAACATAGAATCACACGGCATTGGATTTGAATTAAATTACTTTAAGCAAAAATCTGCGCTATTGGAGAAATACTATCCTCAACTAGATGTAGGGCACAAAATCAACTACATCAACATGGGCAAACCAGATTTGACCGGTTCAGCCTTTGCTTATATTCCAAACCTCAATTATCGAAGTAAGTCAAACAAGTTGGGTCAAGTTGTTTTTCAAATTGGATTGGGAATTGCTTATGTAAGTCAAAAATTTGATCCTTTTGAAAACAAGGACAACTTGGCCATCAGTTCGCATATGAATGTTGCTTTCCAGACCAATATTGGTTGGCAATCACCCTTGGGTTTAAAAGTTTTTGGTGGGCTAAGTCATTATTCCAATGGAGCTTTTCATGCGCCCAACCTTGGGATAAATATCCTAAACCTAGGTATAGCGCAAAACATCTTGAAAAGAAAAGTAGAAATTAAACCGGAAAATGATACCTTCAGTCAAAACAAATCATGGTATATTTTTGGCTTTATGGCTTCCAAAGAAGCTAGTATAGAAAGACAAGAGCGATTTTATATCTACGGAATGGGTCTAGAAAAAAAATGGGCAAGGAAAAAACCAAAAAGATATTGGCGCACGGGTCTAGACATAAATATGGATGGACAGCACGGAAGCTACAACAACCAAAATCAAACTAGCTATCTGCCTACCAAAATTGATGAAAGTATTGAGAGTGGTTTAAGACTTGGTCATCTTTGGCAGATGGGTCGACTAGAAGGTTTTGCAGACCTAGGTTTTTATATTACATCGCCAAGTTCTTTAAAGAAGTCATATTACCAAAAGATTGGGCTCAATTATCATTTAAGCGGGGCCATTTTTATACGTACAGATCTGGTGAGCCATGTATTTGCTGCAGATTATTTTAGCCTAGGTGTCGGTTATGCATTATAAAGCTTATTTTTTCATATCGCTACTTATATTCTTTGCATGTTCCGATGAACAAGTTGGAGATTGCTTTACTTCGGTAGGCAAAACAAAAACAGAAATTAGAACAGTTCCCAGTTTCCACTCCATAGATGCAAATCACAGGTTCAAAATTACCTTGGTGCAAGATTCCATCAAACAAGGCCAAATTGAACTAATTTCAGGAGAGCATATCATTAAAGGATATACAACTGAAGTAAGCGACGGTATTTTAAAAATCAGAAACAAAAACAAATGTGATATTGTCCGTGCTATCCAAGAACCAAAAATCAAAATACATTTTTGGAAAGACCTGCAAAACTTAAACATTACCTCTGCCGCTTCTTGCATTAATCTAGGCGAAATTCAATTACCTATGCTTCAAATTTTGGGCAACAGCACAAGCGAAATTCAACTGACCGACTTGAGTATTGATTATATAGGTTTTCAGTTAAGAAAAAGTACCAACCTATTTTTGCAAGGAAAAACCATTGAACTTAGAGGCCAAGTAAATGAAGTATCGAACTTATATTCATTGGACTTAGAAGCGCAAAATGTGCTAGTTGATAACCATACTGTTCTGGATTGTTATGTAGATGCCACCAAAATAATCTATGTGAATATTTTTAATGATGGGCATATTTTTTATAAGCGCTCACCATCAGAAAAGCTGGAATTGGTAAATGGACAAGGCAAAGGTCAACTACTTTTATATACACCATAAATAACCGCTATACAAAAAGTAAATATTGAAAAAAAGAACGAATTTCGAATGAAAATGGGAGTAACCCAAATGTATACAAAATGCTTGGCGCAAGGAGCATATCTTATTGAAAGCCAAGGAGAAGCAGCAATAATTGACCCGCTTAGAGAAACACAACCTTATCTAGATTTAATTCAACAAAAAAATCTAAAGCTTAAGTATATTTTCGAGACCCATTTTCATGCAGATTTTGTAAGCGGGCATCTTACTCTTTCTCAAAAAGCAAAAGCACCCATTGTTTATGGTCCGCAAGCCAATCCTGCATTTGATGTCATTATAGCCAAAGATGGAGATATTTTTCAAATTGGCGATTTAAGCATAAAAGTGTTACACACGCCTGGGCACACGCTTGAAAGTTCAACCTATCTTTTATTGGACGAAAACCACAAAGAAAAGGCAATATTTACAGGAGATACCTTATTTCTAGGTGACGTGGGAAGGCCAGACTTGGCTCAAAAAGCAGCAAATACTACCCAAGAAGACTTGGCCGCTATGTTGTTTGATAGTTTGAGGGAGAAAATAATGCCTTTACCAAATGACCTTATGGTTTATCCTGGTCACGGAGCAGGGAGTGCTTGTGGAAAAAATATGATGGACGAAACGCAAGACACACTGGGCAACCAAAAGAAAGTTAATTATGCCTTAAACGTCACGCTCACAAAAGATGAATTTGTAAAAGAACTTACGCAGGGTCTTTTGCCTCCTCCAGCTTATTTTCCATTGAACGTGGCACTCAATAAAAATGGATATCAAGATGTTGATCTTGTATTGCAAAATGCGCAAAAACCCTTAGAGGCAGATGAATTTTATGCCCAAAGTAAAATGGAAAATGCAGTTGTTTTAGATGTTAGAACCAAAGATGAATTTGTACAATCGCATATTCCAAATGCAGTATTCATAGGACTTGACGGAACTTTTGCACCTTGGGTAGGCTCCTTATTGGTCGATACAAATACACCGATTCTTTTGGTGGTAAATGAGCCACAGTTGGAAGAGACTGTGCTTCGTTTGGCCAGAGTAGGTTTTGACAACGTTTTGGGCTATTTAAAAGGTGGAATGAATGCTTGGACTGCCCACAGCATGGAACTGCAAAAAATACCGTCAGTTGAGCCAAATGAATTGTCGGAAGGGCTCAATATGATAGATGTAAGAGGAATAGGCGAATACAAGCTCGGTCATGTGAAAGGGGCAACAAATATTGCGCTTGCTGAATTGCCAAATAAATTTTCCCATATGGATAGGTCCAAGCAAATTTATCTGCACTGTGCTACAGGTTACCGCTCTGTAATTGCTGCATCTTTACTCCAACGAAACGGATTCAAAAAAGTCATCAATGTTCTAGGCGGTTATGAAGGTATTTTTGAAAATGCTCCACATTTGTTAAGCAAAGCAAACTAACTTTGTCACAATGTTGGTAGAAGTCCTAAAATCTAAGATTCACAACGCAACACTCACTGATGGGAATATTCATTACATGGGAAGTATTACCATCGATGAAGAGCTACTTGAGGCGGCAAACCTCTTAGAAGGTGAAAAGGTCTTGGTGGTTAATAACAACAATGGAGAACGTATCGAAACCTATGTTATAAAGGGAAAGAGAGGAAGTGGCGAAATTTGTTTGAATGGTGCAGCTGCGCGAAAAGGTGTCCCTGGAGATATACTAATCATTATCTCTTTTGCACAATTTAATTTTGCTGATGCAAAAGAGTACAAGCCAACAGTTGTCTTTGTAGACAAAGAAAATAAGCTTGTTAAAAGTCCATGAAAGGGCGCATAAAAAATACCTTATTTGTAGCAATCGGCATTTTCTTGTTTGTTTTTGCATTAAGAAATGTCGAGCTATCATTGCTTTGGAATGAGCTCAAAGGCGCACAATTGGTATGGATAATTTTTGCTGTATTGGCAGGCATTTGTAGCCATGCAATTCGAGCCATTCGTTGGAACCAATTATTGGAGCCATTGGGCTATAAAGTAAGTTTATTAAACGCATTCGCATCGGTAATGGCTGCTTACGTTGTAAATTATGCCATTCCTAGAAGTGGTGAAGTCTTGAGATGTGGAATGGTATATCGGGCAAATAAAATACCTATAGAGAAGTCTTTGGGTACCGTTTTTTTGGAAAGGGTAATAGATTTGCTCGCATTACTGCTAATTTCTTTGTGTATTATATTGCTTCAATTTGATCTTGTAGTGGAATTTTTTTCCGCCAATGGAATGAAAAAAGTACCTATTTGGATTTTTCCCATGGCAATCATATTCGCCCTAGCTGCCTACTTTTTTTGGTCAAAAGTGGTCAAAAATTGGAACCATCCTTTAATTCAAAAAATCAATCGGTTCATTCAAGGGATGATGGATGGAATTGGTTCTATTTCAAAATTGAAAAACCCTGTACTTTTCGTTGTATATAGTATGCTCATTTGGTTGGGCTATTTTTTGTCCTCTTATTTTACACTTTTCGCGCTTGCGGGAACCGCTCATCTCGGTATCAATGCAGCGTTAACTATATTATTTGTTGGCACTGTGGCGGTCATTATTACGCCAGGCGGTACTGGGGCATTTCATTTGATGGTAGCCAAGGCATTAATGCTATATGGAATTTCCAACGAGGCGGTAGGAATGGCATATAGCACCCTAAACCACGCTATACAGATGATTGGAATATTCCTCGCAGGGGCAATTTCTTATACCATATTTATAATTAAAATTGAAAAATAGGATGACTTCAGATAAGATATTTTTACTGGATTTTCCCGATGATATAATCAAAAGTTGGCATCAAAACGGTGACAAAATTGTGTTTACCAATGGATGTTTCGATTTATTACACAAAGGACATATAGTGTACTTGGAGGAAGCAAAGTCATTAGGTGATAAGTTGATTGTTGGTCTTAATTCAGATGCTTCAGTGAATCGCTTAAAGGGCAATGGGAGACCGATTCAAAAACAGGATAGTAGGTCAGTGGTTCTGGCGGCTTTAGAATGTGTGGATCTGGTAATTTTGTTTGAGGAAGACACTCCGCTAAATATTATTCTGAAGGCAAAACCCAATATTTTGGTAAAAGGAGGAGATTATAAGCTGGAAGACATTGTTGGTTACAAAGAAGTGAAAGAAATGGGCGGCAAAACAGTCTGTTTAAGTTTTTTAGAAGGATTTTCAACTTCAGGAATTGAGAAAAAAATCTTAGCTGATAACGCGTAATAATAAAATAACATTTGCTTAACAATTTGGTAATATTGATAAATTCAATTATATTGCCATTGACCAAAAGGTCAGATACCCATGAAAAATACTTATTTTATTGCTCTGTGTTTGATTTTTCTGTATTCGTGTTCAAGCATAAAGCAAAGCGCACTATCGGAAAATAGTGAGTTTGGAAAGTGTCGTGAGTTACCAGATTGCGATCTTATGGGTATTCATACCCATGTGGTAATTCTAGACTAAGATAGAGGACTATAATGGAGCAAATAGACCTTGGAGTCCTTTGTTTTTTTATTTTGATTCAAGAACTTTTTTATTTCCTAAATTCGCAAGTCCATTGAGGAGAGGTGCAGGAGTGGCTGAACTGGCACGCCTGGAAAGCGTGTAAACCCGAAAGGGTTTCGAGGGTTCGAATCCCTCTCTCTCCGCTTGTTTTTTAGTGCAGGGCAAATATGTCTTTTGCATTTTGGGAGCTTTGTTTAGCAACCTCATCAATTCCAATTCCCCATATTTCAGCCATGCACCTTCCAATGAGTGGTATGTAAGAGGGCTCATTTCTTTTGCCTCTATTGGGGTGAGGAGCCAAATATGGTGCATCTGTTTCAAGAACAATACGCGACCGGTCAGCTCCTTGAATTACATCCCTAAGTGCCTGATTATTTTTGAAACTTATTACACCGCCAATCCCGAGATACATGCCGAGGGCCATTACTCTTTCGAGTTGTTCTTGGTTTCCTGTAAAACAATGAAAAACCCCATGTAGAGAAAATGAAAATCTTTCAACGATATCCAAGACCAAATCCAAAGATTCGCGGCAGTGAATGCTTACAGGTAAATGCAATTCGTTGGCCCATGTACATTGTATTTTAAAAGCTTCAATTTGTTCTTCTTTAAACTGTTTGTCCCAATACAAGTCAATACCAATTTCACCTATGCCAACAGGTTTACAGGAAGATAGATTGTTCTCTATTTGATGAAGTTGTTCCTTATAATGAGAACGTACTTCACAAGGGTGAAGACCAAGCATAGGGGAGCACATCGAGTATTTTCTGCATACGTTCATAAGCATGTCAATACTATTTTCGTCTATGTTAGGTAAAATACAGTGTTGTATATTTTCTTTTTTAGCGCGAAGAATAGTTTGATCAAGGTCTGTACTAAACGCCTCTGCAAACAGATGTGTATGTGTATCTATCCATTCCATTGTAAAGGTTTCTTGTTTAAGAAAGCATCAATTCCTTTTTTACAATCCTCTGTTGAACGGGCCATGGCATTTCGTTTGGATGCTTCTTCCAAAAAGTCTATGGTGCTAAGGTGATCAAGACGATTGAGCATATCCTTGGTTTGTGATATGGCTTGGGGTGAAGTCTGTTTAATCATATTGTCGGCAAATTTTAAGATCTCTGCTTCCATTGTTTCCTCGGGGAATACATCATTTAACCATTGAAGGTCTAAAGCTTCTTTTGCTGTTATTTTTCTGCCGCTTAGCAACAAATCCCTTGTTTTACTTTTCC